>Ga0209633_10006204_pt1 | contig 10265 bp, 7 predicted proteins | sample Cruoilmetagenom1_FD_187290 | JGI IMG/M metagenome (GOLD analysis project Ga0209633, IMG submission 187290) | Oil polluted marine microbial communities from Coal Oil Point, Santa Barbara, California, USA - Sample 1 (SPAdes) (version 2) | ecosystem: Environmental > Aquatic > Marine > Oil seeps ... | reverse complement strand
TATAAGTAAAGCGCGTATGGCACGGTTTGATGATTTGCAATCCAAAGACTTCCAAAAACGCAGTGAAACACAAGAAATATACATCCCCCCCGGCCCACGTTTAGGTGACTCGGTGATTGAAGCCGTTAACATCAGCAAAGCCTTTGGTGATCGCGTACTGTTCGACAACCTAAACTTCAATCTCCCCCAAGGCGGCATTGTGGGCATTATTGGCGCCAACGGCGCGGGTAAATCTACATTGTTTAAAATGATGGGCGGATTAGAAGAACCCACTGGCGGCGAGATTAAAATGGGCGAAACCGTCAAACTCGCCTACGTTGACCAGTCCCGCGATAATTTGGACGACAACAAAACCGTGTTTGAGGAAATTTCAGAAGGCAACGACGTCATCACCGTTGGCACCTACGAAACACCATCACGCGCCTATGTAGGTCGCTTTAACTTTAAAGGATCCGACCAACAAAAACGCATGGGCGACCTATCCGGTGGTGAACGTAACCGCGTACATTTAGCCAAAGTGCTTAAAGAAGGCGGCAACGTCTTACTGTTGGATGAACCAACCAATGATTTAGACATTGAAACCTTGCGTGCATTAGAAGAAGCCCTACTCAGCTTCCCCGGTTGCGCCGTGGTTATCTCGCATGACAGATGGTTCTTAGACAGAATCGCCACCCACATGTTCGCCTTTGAAGGTGACAGCAACGTCGTTTGGTTTGAAGGAAACTATGAAGAGTATGAAGCGGATTTGAAACGTCGATTGGGTGCAGAAGCTGATCAGCCTAGGCGACTTAAATATAAGAAATTGGCAGGGTAGTGATAATTAATTCATAGGGTTATTTCAAATCAAGCTGGCTGACCCCATGATTTTGCAAGGCTAATATGGAACTTTCAAACTTAAACCTTACGCTGGATTTACTACGCCAAAGCCCCGCCTTTGATCACTTTGATGACAAGGCGCTTGAACAATTAAGCCCTCTGTTCACCTCTGTCATTTTCAAAGATGGCGAGTCCATTCCTATTCGGCGTGGACATAACGAACCGCATTTATACCTCATCGCATCAGGCTCTTTTGACTTTAATTTCATTATTCCTGATATGCCTAGACAGGTACTTATTAAGCTAAAGAAAACGGATTTGGCGAGCGGATTTTTAGACCATGCAAGCCAGCGTAATGAAACCACCTTAACCGCCGATGGGGACTGCACCGCCTTTCAAGTTGAATGGGATAATTTAACGGCTTTTTTTGATGACCATGTTGTTGGTCAGAGCCACTTTAATTCGGCCATTGAAACGTTGTTATACCAGGCACAACTCAGCCTGTTTTTCTCGATTAATTTTAAAATTCAAGACCCTCATTTATTCAATTATCTTGCTCATGAAATTCAATGGCGAAAGCTACAAAATGGTGAAACCTTATTTAGACAAGGCGATCCAGGCAATTCCATTTGTTTAGTTTTATCTGGGCGTTTAAAGTCCGTTATTACAAACAGCTCTGGTGAGTCCACCGTTTCTAATATTATTAACGCAAGCGAGGTAGCTGGTGAAGTAGCCATGCTGACACATTCACAAAGAATGACTACTGTATTTGCCGTTAGGGAGTCCGTTGTTGCTGAGTTTTCTCGCAAAGGCTTCAATAAAGTTGCGGAAAAATACCCGCAATCCATGCTTCAACTTGCCAAGTTATTAGGCAAACGCCTTAAATTTCAAGCGGGTAAACAAGCTACAAATAACACGTCTAAAACATACGCACTCCTCCCAGCTCAACACGATCATTGCCTCTATGACTTTGCCGATGAGTTAAAAGACACCATGCAAGAATGGGGCTCTATACTCAGCGTTACATCCAAAGACATTGAAAAAGCGCTGGGCTTTTCTGTTGAGTACATAAATCATTCACGTAATTCATTAATTGCGCAATGGCTCGGCCACCAGGAAATTATTTACGATCACATTGTTCTTGTTGCTGACAGCTATTGGAGCAACTGGAATGAAACTATCTTGCGCCATTCTGATCACCTACTTATTGTTGCGAATTCAGATAACGATTGCGAGCCTAGTGAGCATGAAAAAAAGGAGTTAAATGCAGGACGTATTGCGAAGCATCAGAAAAAGTGCCTTATTTTGATTCACCCTGATCGCCATAAGTCAATAACCGGCACTCGATGCTGGCTAGAAAGTCGTCAAGTTGATGATTGGTGCCATATTCGAGCTGGCGTACCTAGCGATATGCAACGTTTAGGGCGTTTGCTAACGGGTAACTCTAACGCGTTGGTTTTAGGCGGCGGCGGTGCGCGTGGCTATGCACATATTGGCGTTATTCGCGCGTTAGAAGAGCACAGCATTCCCATTGATAAGGTGTGCGGAACAAGCATTGGCGCGATTATCGCCTCTGGCATGGCGATTGGTTACGACAGCAATGGGATATCCTCGTTATGTAAAAAACATTTAAATAAACTATTCGATTACACCCTTCCCCTACTTTCGCTCATTAAAGGTCGGCGTATTGAATATGAATTGGATGCTGCTTTTGGCGAACAACTTATTGAAGACCTTGTTATTCCGTTTTTCTGCATTTCGACCAACCTCACTCGTGCAGAACAAATTGTTCATCGTAAAGGAAGGTTAAAAGATGCCCTTCGGTGCAGCATGTCCTTACCCGCAATGATTCCACCCATTTGCAAAGATGGCGACCTTATTGTTGATGGGGGTTTGTTAAATAACTTACCTATTGATGAAATGCAAAAAATCGCAGGGGACTGTAATATTATCGCGTCTGATATTTCACCAAAAACAGATTTAACAAATAATGAAGATTTTGCATCAGATATATCTGGCTTAAAGCTCTTCATCTCTCGCATAAACCCTTTTCAAAAAAGCATTAGAACACCGGGAATTTTACACGTATTGGAGCGCTCAGTTACCGTTGCGGCGGTAAACTACGGCTTGAAAGTTCAAGAACAGAACATGGCTGATCTGTACCTCGAACTGCCTGTTGAGAACGTAAGTACCTTGAGCTATAACAAGGTAGACAAAACATCTAGCCTAGGTTATGTAGCCAGCGTAAAACAAATTAAGATTTGGGCTAACAAATCAAATTAGCCTTTTACTTCTTTTTAGCCCAAGAATCACGCAATGTTACTATACGGTTAAAGACGAGTTTTTCTGGCGTTGAGTCCACACTGTCTAGGCAGAAATAACCTTGTCTTTCAAACTGGTAGGCAGATGGGGAAGCATTTTTTAACGATGCTTCTAGCTGAGAATCATGGGGTCAGCCAGCTTGATTTCTTATTCCAGTGATAAATTATTGTTACAGCTAAAGTGCCTTGGCTGCTGAGTTACGGGGTCAATAAACCGGAGTTCCTTTGCTAACAATTGTAAGGGGGGCTGAATAGTTATCTGCTGATTGCGGCTGTAATTGCGGGTAATGAATCATGGGGTCAGCCAGCTTGATTTTGTTCGTCTAGAACCGCTTTAACATTACTGTTATAAATATATGATATTTAAAGCCAGAGTCCAAACTTCAAAAGGTGCTTGAAGATGAATAATTTAACGTAAGTTTCTGAGACATAATGATTACGCAAAACGGGTTTATGCTAATAAACACATGCATTCTTTTCGGCTCTTTTTATAATTTAATTTTGATTCTATATAGGAAAGCATCATTTTTATATTACAAGACAACCAAAGCTAACATTCAGCATATTAATGTCAGTGATGAGGCTGATGTAAATTTGTATGGCGGTGAGGGTAAGCCACGAAAAAAGATAAGAGTTGATTATTCTTATGTCGTTAAGGGCTATAAATATAGAGGAACAAAAGTAGGTGTAATGGATGGTTTACTTCTTATGTCAAATTTTGAATCATCAATATGTAGCACATTAAAGCATTCCCACCAAACTAATAAAGAAATTGACATATGGTATAAAGGCTCGTCGCCCTAGATGTCTGTTTATTACAATAAAACCAACGTATATATAGATAAGATATTCTTATTACTCATCACAATTGCTGTGACAACTGTTTTAGGAATTCTATTTGGGTGGGGTTACCTGCAAAGTCCAGCTAACATATACATAGTTTCATTCATTGTTACTTTATATATCTTGCTTGAACGATTCAGTGCATGGAAGGTAGTTAGAAAAGTAAGATTAAATAGAAAATTAGTAGACCAATAATTAACAAATCAAAATAAATAAGTAGGGTCAGACTCGACTTAATTTTCAGAGAATCACGTGGTCAGCCACTTGATGTTAAAGGCAAAAGAGAACAATGACGTTCTCTTTTTTTGTAAATTAAAAACACGGAGGTAGAAATCAATGGGGCCAGACTCGATTAATTTTTGATTCTGTAACCGGACACCACCCTTTTTATAACTAACCGAACACGACTTGAATTTTACAAGCATCAACCCCAAAATACTGTTTATGTACGGATTAAGGAAACTATTGTTATGACTCGCATTGCTTTATTTTTAGCCACTAATGTGGCCATTATGATTGTTATTAGTTTGGTATTTAGCCTATTTGGCTTTTCGGGCACTTTGCAATCTAATGGAGTGGATTTAGACCTGAATGCTTTATTGGTCATTTCTATGGTCGTTGGCGTGACGGGGTCGATTATTTCTTTAGCCATGTCGAAATCCATGGCCAAACGTTCTATGGGTGTTCAGGTGATTGATGAGCCTCAAAATGCAACAGAGGAATGGCTTGTTTCTATCGTATCTAAGCAGGCCGAAAAGGCAGGTATTGGCATGCCTGAGGTCGGTATTTTTGACACCCCTACTCCCAATGCCTTCGCGACGGGCATGAATAAGAATAACGCATTAGTGGCCGTGAGTACTGGCCTACTTAACGCGATGAGTAAAGATGAAGTTGAGGCCGTGCTTGGGCACGAGGTTAGCCATGTTGCGAATGGCGATATGATTACGATGGCGTTGATGCAAGGTGTGGTGAATACTTTTGTTTATTTCTTTGCCTCTGTCATTGGCCATATCGTTGATAGGGCGATTCTTAAAAATGAACGGGGGCATGGTATTGGTTATTTTGTGACTCAGATGATAGCGCAGGTTGTGCTGTCCTTTTTGGCGTCTATGCTCGTTATGTGGTTTTCGCGCTATCGTGAATTTCATGCCGATAAAGGCGGTGCTGATTTAGCTGGCAAAGATAAAATGATTGCTGCTTTGCGCGCGCTACAAAGAAGCCACGAACCCAGCAATATGCCAGAAGAGTTAGCCGCTTTTGGTATTAATGGCGGGCAAGTAAAAAAGCTGTTTATGTCTCACCCACCGCTTGAAAAGCGTATTGCTGCTCTACAAAATAGTTAATGAGCCTATTACAGACATAAACCCATTTTTTAATTAAAAAGTCATTTATGGTAGGGGCGATTTTTTCATCTAAAAGCACATGGTGCTTTTATGCTTACAACACCTAGTATCAAGTTTGAACTGCCACAGTAGTGGGTCGACCGTGCCGTCCTCAATATGGGTAATTTCTTAATCCAACATTATGGAACTTTATGAAATTCTGCCATAATCGATCTCATACGAATTTTGGAGTTTGATACAAATAATGAAAACTACACGATTTTATAAGTTGTCATCACTAATTATTGCTTCAACGCTAGCCTTCGGAACTCTAGCCACTGTCAGTATTGCGACAGCCGAAGAGACCCCGCTGGCCGTATTAGTCCCCGGTAGCGGTACTTATAGCCGCCCAATTTCTACCGATTCAACACAGGCTCAGGCTTTTTTTGATCAGGGCTTGCGACTGGCCTGGAGCTTCTATTTTCCGGAATCCATCGCCTCTTATCAGGAGGCTGCCCGTCTGGACCCTAAAAGCCCCATGCCGCATTTTGGTATCGCCCATGCCGCAGGACCAAACCCCAACAGCCGATTCCGGCAAATGCCTGATGACCCAAAGGGTGCCGGCCTTGCCGCTATCCTTAAAGCTCGGGAACTGGCAGGTAACGGAACACCCCAGGAACAAGACTTCATTAACGCCCTATTTGTTCTCTACAACAAAGACGCAAACCCCGACAGCAGGGAGCGTGACTTTGCCTTTCTCAAAGCCATGCGTCAGCTCCACAACAAATACCCAGATGACGCTGACATAGCCACCTTGTTCGGTGAGGCCTATATGAATACGACGCGCTGGGATTACTGGAAACCAGACGGCTCAGCAAAATCAGGCACCGCAGAGGCCCAAGCTGCCTTTGAAGCAGCGATGGCATCGGAGCACGACCACCCGGGTGCTAACCATTTGTATATCCATTTGATGGAAGGCTCAACCCAACCCGAACTCGCACTGCCTTCGGCGCAAAAACTTGAAGCTATAGCACCCATTGCAGGACACATGGTGCACATGCCGGGGCATATCTACCTGCGCGTGGGTGAATATGAAAAAGCGGCACGGACCAATGTTCGCTCGCAGATAGTCGATCAACAGTTTGCAGAAATCTGGGGCGATACCAACTTTCCTCTCATCGGTACCTATCCACTTTCCCACAAAATCCACAGACCCCACGCCCTCGACTTTGTCCGCTTTGCCAATACTTTGCAGGGGAACTACGCGGCCGCTTCAAAGGCTGCTCGGGAAGGTGCCGACAGCGCAGGCGTGGATCCCGCGATGATCAACCGGGGCCAAAAGCGTATTGTCCAAAGTTGGATGGTGGATAAAATGTTTGGTCAGTGGGCACTTATTTTGAGTACGAAAGATCCTCATAAGGAGACACCCTACTTAAATGGCATGTGGAGCTACGTTAAAGGCAGTGCGCTGGTGGCCACTGGTAAACTTGTTGAGGCCGAAGCAGAGCTAAAGAACCTTCGTCAGCAAATTGACAAAGATGGCGTCAACGACACGGGTGTCGACCCAACACCGGCGGCTCATCTGCTCACCCTGGCGGCCAATGGTCTACTGGGAGAGCTCCGTGAAGCGCAAGGTGATATCGACGGCGCAATAAATGCCTTTGCTACTGCGGTTCAATTGGAAGACGGCAACAGCTATATCGAACCCCCAGACTGGCCTCAGTCTATGCGCCTGTACCTGGGTGCCGCATTGCTGGCCAAAGGGCAAGCGAAAGAAGCGGAGGCTGTTTACCGAAAAGACCTTGAATGGAATCAGCAATCCGGATGGGCAACCTTCGGCCTTTATCAAGCGGTAGAGGCCCAGGGCCGCACAGAAGAAGCTAAACTCATCGAGCGACGGTTTAAATCCTATTGGCGTAATGCTGACACCGAACTGAAACGTTCCCATCTGTAATTCATCACAAAAAAACAGAAACCATTTTTTAACACAATCGGCTCTGAATAATATGAAAACAAAAATTGCTTCCTACCTACTTTCTTCCGCACTTGCTGCAGGCCTAATTATATCGAGCTCAGTTATTGCTGCAGACCCCAACCTGGGTGAAAACAACTGGGTGTGGGGTAAAGATGATGTGCTGGGTGCTGGCAATTTAATGACTGCTAACAGTGTTAAGGCGGCTCTGGCAGCCGTTGAGAGCGGTAAGATTATTGAGCTTTCTCACGATGTGGCCATGGGCGCGCCTTTTATCTCACCTATCCAGACGCCCTATGTAATGACGTTGTCACGCACATCAAAAAATATGGAAAAATTTTTGCGCGATAAAATGGGCGCGACCAACAAGATAGGTTTTTATCTTGAGCGCATCGAAATGACCACCCACGTCAGTACCCACATCGATGCACTGGGCCACGTTACCATCGCAGCCGAGTTGTACAACGGTCTAGACCGAGAGCAAGCAGCCTCGGATATTGGTCTTAATCATAATGGTATCGATAAGTCACCGCCTTTTATCGCCAGAGGTATTCTTATCGATGTCGCTGCGTATAAGGGTGTTGAAAACCTCGAACCGGGTTATGCCATTACCGCTGCAGATTTGCAGGGCGCACTCAAAAAACAGGGCACCACCATACCCAAAGGTGCCATCGTTTTTATTCATACGGGTTGGGGTAAAAACTTTACTGCCAAACCACAACACTATGCTCACACTGGCCCCGGCATTGGTATCGAAGCATCAAAATGGCTGGCTTCAAAAAATGTCGTCGCTATCGGAGCGGACAACATGGCACTTGAAGTCACTCCCGGTGAAGACCCGAACGTAGTATTTCCGGTACACCAACACCTACTGGTTAAACAGGGTATCTACATCATCGAGAACGTAAAAACAGACGAGCTTGCTGCCCAAAAACGCTACCAGACCACAACCATTATGCTGCCCACTAAATTTCGTGGCGCAACCGGGACACCCTTAAGAATTATTGCCATGTATTAAGTGTTTGATACCTATGCCATGGGTCGGAATGTAGTGACATAGTTAATTTGGCCGCCTAATTAGAGGTGATAAGCTCGCCTCATCAGTAAAATAGGTGATTAGAGACTGCCTTATCAAACCCTTAAGCGCTCAACGCTTCCTCAATCGCATTAATAAGGCTTGCATCATCAGGCTTTATATCAGGCGCAAACCGGCCTTTAATGGAACCATCACGCGCCACTAGAAATTTTTCAAAATTCCAGCTGACATCGCTATCTAGCGCTGGCGATAAACCCTTCTCTGCCAGTCGACTCATTAACTGACCACCTTCCAGTTGTTTGCTTGTTGGTTGGGCATTAATAAGCCATTCGTATAGCGGGTGTCTTGGGCTGCTATTAATGTTTACTTTACTGTACAGCGGAAAATTGACGGCATAGTTTGTTGAGCAAAATGCTTGAATGTCAGCATCACTGCCCGGCTCTTGCCCTGCAAAATCATTACAAGGCAAACCCAATACCACCAAGCCTTTGTTTTGATATGCCTGATAAAGCGCTTCTAAACCTTCATATTGAGGAGTTAAGCCACATTTAGAGGCTACATTCACAATTAGCATAACCTTTCCTTGGTAGTCAGAGAGGGTCGATTCGCTACCGTTAATTTTAGTTAGCGCTATATCGTAAATTGAGTTATTCATTATATTGTCCTTGTTTGTTTATTTAACGTATCTTAACCATTATTTTATAACTTATAAATTTAGTTATTCCTCGTACACGAAAAGAACGTGAGCATCACAACAAGATCAAGGGCTCAGCCAGCCTGATCCAGAAGTTAGCGCACCCAAACATAAACGCTTAACAAGAAATTCATGTGCTAAATTAACAGCTATTGGTTAAATTAATCATTAAAAATATGCAATCAGACCCAAAAAAACTCATCGAAAAACACGCAAGCCTTACCCATACAGACTTAATGAAGGTTATGTCACATGTTCAACGACATCAGGACGATTGGGTTTTGCATACCTTAATGGTAGAAGGTTGCAATGTACCTTTTAAATTTAAGCGCAAAAGTAAGTACCAAACCTTAAAAGGTGCCCGAGTGAATATGACGTATTACCCCGCACAGGAAACTGTTGCTGGCATTAATTTAGAGGTTATGAAAGTAGTACGTATAAAAAGAGGCTGATCTACCTCGACACTTTAAATATATGAAGCTGGCCGGTAAAAATTTAAGGGACAACCAGCTTGATTTGAAAAAAGGCAGTTAAAAACCTACTTTCCCAAAAAACGAGCGCAAGCTGAAGCTCCCTTTAATTTAGCTACTAATGCCCACCAACGGCTTTCATCGCTGTTTTAACTGGCACATTAAAGGCCTCGCCATTCACTAAGAAGTGAACCCATATACTAGCGGCGTAGCCCAAGGCAATTGCCCACGTCCATTTTAAGTGCGCCATAAAGGTATATACACCGCGTGCTGTGCCCATAACGGCCACACCTGCTGCGGAACCAATAGATAACATAGAACCACCCACACCGGCTGTTAGCGTAACGAGTAACCATTGCCCATGTGACATATCAGGCATCATAGACAATACCGCAAACATCACTGGAATGTTATCGATAATGGCCGATAGTACGCCCACCAGAATGTTCGCTTCGGTTGTGCCTAGGTCAATGTACATTAGTTCTGATACGAGTGATAAGTAACCCAATGTGCCTAAGCCACCTACACATAGGATGATACCGTAGAAGAACATTAAGGTATCCCACTCTGCACGCTCTAGTGATTTAAATATGTTGTAGTGGCTTTTGTGGTGGTTGTCATCCTCTGCAACGGGAAGCTCTGCCCCACTTGCGCCTTCTAGTTCTAACCCATGTTCGCCCATTTGTGACTCAAAATTAGCTAACGATGCGTCTCTACGCTTAAGGTAATAACCATAAAATTTAAGGAAACCTAACCCTGTCATCATGCCCATTACTGGAGGTAAATGCAGG
>Ga0209633_10006203_pt1 | contig 10266 bp, 8 predicted proteins | sample Cruoilmetagenom1_FD_187290 | JGI IMG/M metagenome (GOLD analysis project Ga0209633, IMG submission 187290) | Oil polluted marine microbial communities from Coal Oil Point, Santa Barbara, California, USA - Sample 1 (SPAdes) (version 2) | ecosystem: Environmental > Aquatic > Marine > Oil seeps ... | reverse complement strand
GAACCCCCTCCTCATGAATGGACCGACTTTATGATCGCTCTTCAGGACAATTCACTACAAATACCAAGTGAAGATACTGCTGTTCTCGGAGAAGCCGCAAAAGAGGCAGAGACATATGTTGTAATTGGGTGCAATGAACTCGATGACAGACCCGGTAGCCGTACAGTTTACAACAGCCTTCTTTTTATAGACAAAAACGGGGAAGTAATGGGCAAGCATAGAAAAATCATGCCTACCTATACCGAAAGAATTTACTGGGGACAAGGAGACGCGCGCGATATAAAAGTATTTGATACCGATATAGGACGAATCGGCGGCCTAATATGCTGGGAGAACCATATGACCCTCGTAAGAGCTGCAATGATTCATAGAGGCGAAGATTTTCATATTGCAGTATGGCCGGGAAACTGGAAAAGGGGTGAGGATAAACTTCTCGATGCTGATACAAGCCCTGGGGGGATTAACTGCAACATTGGGGCTTTGATAAAAGTACATGCCTTTGAATCAGGCGCTTTTGTTCTAAGCGGATGCGGCTATTTAGATTCAGGCGACTTTCCTGAGAAATGGCATGGAATAAGGGATGGCGAGCATATTAACTATGATTGGGCCAGAGGCGGAAGCTCAATAGTTAATCCTGCTGGGAGATATCTTGCTGAACCTAATTTTGAAAAAGATGCAATACTATATGCCGAGTGTCATGCTAACCAGATTAAAGCAGTTAAAGCTGTATTTGACTCCCTCGGACATTATTCCCGTTGGGATGTAGCTCAATTAGCTATCAGACAAGAAGGCTGGGAGCCGGAATTTGAATTAAACGACGCACGCAAACCTCAGATAGACTTAGCTGATTCCGAGCTTAAAAGAATTTCAGAACAGTATGAAATTAGCCTAGAAAATTTAGAATCCTTGATTGAAGACTTAACGCTATCAGATGACAATTAATCAGATTTAGCTCTTACTACCTAGTCAACTCATTCATTACAGAATTTAATTGCCCTTCTATAATAGATTTAATATCTTGAAGTTTCTCTTCATCCTGCGCTTCAAATCTAAGAACTAAGGCCGGCTGTGTGTTTGATGCCCTAATAAGACCCCAGCCATACGGGAACTCTATCCTAACCCCATCTATATCAATGACCTGGTATTTCTCGCTAAGTTCGTTCTTAACCCTTTCTACAAGCTGGAACTTTATTTCTTCAGGGCAATCCAATCTTATCTCAGGTGTAGACACGGTATGAGGTATTCCTTCAAGGAGCTCGGACACCTTTTTGCCGGTTGTAGAGATAATTTCAAGTAAACGAAGCGCTGCATATAGAGCGTCATCATAGCCAAAGAATTTATCTGCGAAAAATATGTGTCCGCTCATCTCGCCTGCCATAGCTGCGTTCTCAACTTTCATTTTATTTTTTATAAGCGAGTGCCCCGTTTTCCACATAATCGCCTCCCCGCCGGCATCTTCTATACCCTGAAAAAGTCTTCTAGAGCACTTTACGTCTCCTATGAATTTGGCCCCCTTCTCTCTGCTTAAAATATCTCTGGCAAAGATAAGCACCAGCATATCACCCCATATTATATTTCCATTTTCATCAATAACTCCTATCCTGTCACCATCACCATCAAAACCCAAACCAACTTCTAGTTGCTTATCCTTAACATTATCTATTAACTCAGCTAAATTTTCTTCTACTGTTGGATCCGGATGGTGATTTGGAAAAGTTCCGTCTGGAGTTTCGTAAAGTTCAGTTAGTTCGCATCCGAATTCTCTAAATACTTCCGGCCCAATAATACCAACCATCCCGTTTCCGTAATCCGCGGCAACTCGAAGACCCGGCTTAATATCTAAATTCTCTTTTAGAAATTTTATATAATCTTCTCTTATATCAGCGTCGCTAGTACTCCCTGAACCTACTTCAAATTCACCTCTTTCTGTTATTTCCCTAATCTCTTGAATCTGTTCTCCAAAAAGAGAATTTTTCCCAGAGGATAATTTGATTCCATTATACTCGCCTGGATTATGACTTGCAGTAATCATGACCCCGCCGCTTACCTGAAGATTATATAACGAGAAATAAAGCATTGGTGTTGAAACCATGCCGATGTTTAGAACATCAAGCCCTGTTGAATTAATTCCTCTAGCAACTGCTTGTGATAACTCAGGAGAAGTAACTCTGCAGTCTCTACCCATAGAAATGCTGGACGCTCCCAATTTCTTCATATAAGTGCCGTATGCTTTACCTATTAATTCAAAAACTTCCTCGTCTATATCTGTACCTGTAATGCCTCTGATATCATATTCTCTAAAAATTCCGGGGTTTATACTCACGACGGATGAATCCTCCATTTTGATGATTAGGATTAGTAATTATTTCGCTCAAAGATATTACAGGATTGAGGCAACTTTTAAAGCATTGTCTTGACTTTAATTTTACCCCTTTTATCCTTTCTCCCCATGATTTCCCCTTCATTCACAGAATTTAAGAAAAAACTCAAAAAAGGCAATTTGATACCAGTCTGGAAGGAAGTGCTAGCAGATTTTGATACTCCAGTATCCGCTTTTAAGAAAATTGAGTCTGGACAATATTCTTTTTTGCTTGAGAGTGTAGAGGGAGGAGAGAAATGGGGGAGATATAGTTTTTTAGGATCAGAACCTTCTGTAATATTTAAATCTAAGAATGGCAACATCGAAATTACTGAGAAGGGGAGAACTAAAAAGAGCAAAGGCGACCCTATAGACTCTCTCAGAGATCTATTATCAAGATACAAACCTGTTACAACCCCCGAGCTGCCTAGATTCCATGGAGGGGCTGTAGGATATTTTAGCTATGACATTGTAAGACATGTCGAAGAGTTGCCTAAAGTTGGTATTGATGATCTTGGTCTCTGGGATGCCCTTTTTATGATCACAGATACAGTGCTAGTTTTCGACAATGTGAATCATAAAATAAAAATAATTTACAACGCCTATGTGCCAGAGGTTAAGAACGCTAGGCAAGCTTACGATACCGCTGTAAATAAAATCGAAAATATTGTCAAAAAACTCAGAAAACCAGTAAAGCACTATCGGACTAAAGCTGACGAAAACACAGGAAAGAAAAAAGGGGCTCCGAAACTCAAATCTAATTTTAAGCCCGAAGATTATAAAAAAGCGGTTAAGAGAACAAAGGAATATATTAAAGCAGGCGATATTATCCAAGCAGTAATTGCACAGAGGTGGAAAACTAAGCTGGATGTAGATCCCTTTGATTTATACAGGTCTCTCAGAGTACTAAACCCTTCGCCTTATATGTTCTATTTAACTACAAGAACCGAGAAACTTGTAGGCTCCTCACCTGAAGTGATGGTAAGAGTAGAAGAAGGGGAAGTGGAGAGCCGCCCTATTGCCGGCACTAGGCCCAGGGGAAAAAATGAGAAAGAAGATTTGAAGCTTGAAAAAGAACTCCTGGCAGACCCAAAAGAAAGGGCAGAGCATATAATGCTCGTTGATCTTGCAAGAAATGATTTAGGTCGAATTTCAGATACTGGAACAGTAAAAGTTGATGAGCTTATGATAATTGAGCGATATTCTCACGTAATGCATATCGTCTCAAATGTAATCTCTAAACTGAGCAAGAAAAAGGATGCCTTTGATGTATTAAAAGCCACATTCCCTGCAGGTACTCTTTCAGGAGCGCCCAAAGTCAGAGCAATGGAAATAATAGAAGAAATGGAACCTAGCAGGCGTGGAGCTTATGGAGGGGCTGTAGGCTACTTTAGCTTTTCAGGAAACATGGATACTTGCATTACAATCAGGACATTTGTTATAAAAGATGATGAAATATATATTCAAGCAGGGGCAGGAATAGTTGCTGACTCTAACCCAGAGAAAGAATATCAGGAATCAGTAAATAAAGTAAAGGCTCTCGTTAAGGCAATTGAAGTAACTAAGTCAGGCTTATAATAGAGATAATATGATATTAATGATCGACAACTACGACTCTTTCACATATAACCTGGTTCACTATCTAGCTGAACTGGGTGAAAAGGTCGTGGTTCATAGAAATGATAAAATAGGGCTTGAAGATATTGGAAAACTTAACCCTGATATGATGGTTGTATCCCCAGGACCCTGCACTCCTAAAGAAGCTGGTATTTCAGTGGATGCAATTAAAGAATTTGCGGGGCGTATGCCAATATTAGGAGTATGTCTAGGTCATCAATCTATTGCTTATGCATATGGTGCTGAAATAGTAAGGGCAGACAGGCTCCTGCACGGTAAGACCTCAGAAATTCACCACGACGGGAAGGGTATCTATAGAAATATTCCAGACCCATTTGAGGCTACTAGATATCACTCACTTCTAGTTAACAAAGAATCTCTTCCTGAGGACTTTGAAATAACAGCTTGGACTGATCAAGGTGAGATAATGGGTATAAGACATAAGGAACATATGATAGAAGGAGTACAGTTTCATCCTGAATCCATTCTAACCAAACATGGCAAAGATCTCTTAAGAAATTTTATTGCCATTGCGAAGAAGAAAACTAGAAAATAAAATTTATTCCGATTCTATTATATTGAAAACTATTCCTGAACCTTATATATTCCTATAGCACTCATTACAGTATTATCTTTTTGATATTGACAAAGAGTATGGATTATTTAATCTAAATCCGAGCAAGCGCTCGGTAAAGATATCTTGTTTAAAGTTCGATTATCATTGAAATACGAATCTTTAATTATTGTGCAATCATAAAGGAGTAATAAGATGAAGTTACTATTTAAACCAAGAGCCCCTAAATACATTGGAAAAGGGACTCTTCCGTTCGGCACTTTCGACGACACTCATGAGTGGAAGCCTCTTACAAAATATCTGGAGAAAGGGGCAGAGTTGTTTCCAGACAAAGCGATGTTCAGAGTAGCGGGCAGGGATGGAAGTCTTAATAACAACTTCACATACCAAGAAACAAATAACTGGGCAAATCGTATAGCAAATGGCCTTAAAAATGATTATGGGATCAACAAAGGTGAAAAGGTTGGGATTTATATGCTTAATTCACCTGAATATGTTGTTTCAATACTAGCATGTCACAAGACCGGAGCAGTGCAAGTGCCGATCAATAAGGATGAAAAGGGTGAAAGGCTCGCTTATGTAATCAATTACTCAGAAATGATAACACTTATTCTAGACCCTGAGGGGGTTGAGTTTATCGAGGAAATAGCAAAGAATTTGGAAAACCTTAAAACCATATTTATGACCGGTGATCCGGACAATATGCCGGAAGAAATAGCAGGTATTAAGACTCTCCCGTTTTCTACTTTTGATAACTATTCAAGTGATAACCCCGGGGTCGAGGTAACAACAAAAGATGCTGAACGCTGCATGTTTACCTCAGGAACTACTGGTATGCCAAAAGGAGTCTCCAGAAACCATGGCGGCGTAGTATTAACTGTAAGAGGGTTTATACAACAGCATGGTATTCGCAACGAAGACATTCTAATGAGTGTTCTTACCCTGGGACATGCAAACGCGCAGGTAATGGGACTCTTTAGCGCTATCGGCGCTGGAGCAAGCGTAGTATTCTATCCTCGGTTTTCGGCATCAAACTTTTGGAAGTGGGCTTATGAGTCCGAGGCTACTTATGTAGGTATGATTGGAGCGGTTGGCGAGTACCTATGGTCGGCCGAACCTAGTGAATGGGATAAAAAGCACAACATGAGGACTGTTCTCGCAGGGCCTGCGCCTCGAAACTTAGAAGAATTCCAGAAACGCTTTAATACCAGAATAATTGATGGATACGGCTCAACTGAGATGGGAATGGTATTATGGAAGGATCTCGAAGATCAACGTCCCGGTTCATCGGGATACCCAATGGAAGGCTATTATGTAGAACTTAGAAACCCTGAAAATACTAGCGAAGTAATGCGTCCCTTTTGGGACCCTTCTGAAAACCCTATTCCCCCTGATGAGGCAAAAGGACTCCTCTTTATTAAACCCCTTATTCCTCATACAACACTTAATGAATATTTCAAAGACGAAAGACGTACCAGAGAAGCCTTTGATGATGAGGGCTTTTTTAATTCTGATGATTTATTCGCATGTGGTATAGACGGCAGGTTCTATTTCCAAGGCCGTTACAGCAGGATTCGCGTATCAGGAGAAAATGTTGATCCGATAGCTGTCCAGGATGTGGCGATGCAACATGAATCGATACAAGAGGCTATCGTCGTTGGTATAAGACTTCCTAATGTCTCAGATGACGAAATCAAGCTTAATATAACATTGAAAAAGGGAGCAAGTTTTGATCCTGTAGAGTTTTCCAAGTGGATGTCTGAAATATCACCTGTTTTCATGATCCCCAGATTTATCGAGGTTTACGAGGACGGTTTCCCTATAACTTCGACCCAGAAAATTAGGGTTGCCGAGATAAAAGAGATTTCAGATAAAACATGGGATAGAAGTACTACCGATCTTAAGTTCAGAACGCGTTAGCTTAAGAATTATCTCACTGTCATGTAAATAAACACTGCATACAAGACTAACAATAAAATACCTTCAAGCCTACTGACTCTTTTTCCAGTCAACATGATTGGTAAAATCATTATCGAAAAAAACAGCATGACTGGGAATTCAAATCTTAACAAAGCGCTGTCCACTTTAACTGGATTAATAATAGAGACAAGACCGAGTATTCCAATATTAAAAATATTACTGCCTATAATATTTCCAACTATAATATCGTGCTCTTTTTTCATAGCAGCAATAATTGTTGTTGAAAGCTCAGGTAGTGAGGTCCCAATAGCAACAGCAGTGATACTTATAACTATCTCGCTTACCCCAATTATCCGAGCTATAAATATTGCTGAGTCAACTACAAATCTAGCTCCTATGATAAGCCCGGCAAGCCCAAGAACAATTAAGAGAACCTGTTTCCAAACTGTACCGTCTTCGCTAATAAATTCTTCATACTCTTTCTCAATTAACTTGGGTTCCTTTTTTGAGCCAAAGTAACTATATAGAGTAAAAGCAATTAGCGCTGAGAAAAGAAAAATCCCTTGTAACAAACCTAGGTTTAAGCTCCATGCCAAACCATAAAGAATAAGTGAAAGTATTATCATTATTGGAACTTCCACTTTGATGAGCTTACTCTGAATTATTAGAGGGCTAATCAAAGCCCCAATGCCAAGTATTAGTCCTATGTTCGATATATTGCTGCCTATTATATTTCCAAGGACTATGTCGCTGGATCCTTGCAATGAAGCAATAAGACTTACAACGAATTCAGGAGCCGACGTTCCAAACGCAACTACTGTTAAACCAATAACGACCGGGCTTATGCCTAATATATGCGCCAAGCGAGAAGCGCCTTTTACTAACCCTTCACCTCCAAAAAAGAGCATTATGATTCCAACAATAAATAGTACTATTGATAGAGCTACACTCATAAACAACCTACTCTCCTAAAATCATTTGCAGTTCCAAATTGAAAAATTTAAAACTACAGTCAAATAAGTTTTATTAATCATACACGTTTAAACTGATTAAACTAAAGTAGGAAATATTGTCAGATAATACGCAAAGTTTGACAAGTGTATCTTCTTGGACTTATATTATTTGCTGGTCTGAAACATAGAAAATAAGTAAGGAGGAGTATTATGCGTTTATTATTTAGACCCAGGGATACGCAATACCTGGGAGAAGGAACGCTTCCATTTGGAAATTTTGAGGACACAACAGAATGGCAGCCAATTACAAAATGTCTTGAGATGGGGGCAGAACAATTCCCTGACAAAGCGATGTTTAAAGTTGCTAATAATGATGGAGAAGTTTCTGAGAGTTATACCTATAAAGAAACAAATGAATGGTCAAACAGAGTTGCTAATGGTCTTAAAGACGACTTTGGAGTAAACAAGGGCGATAAAGTTGGCATGTATATGCTCAACTGCTCAGAATACGTAGCATCGATTATTGCAATTCATAAAATAGGCGGCGTTCAAGTCCCTATCAACAAAGATGAAAAGGGTGAAAGGCTTGCTTATGTCATCAACTATTCTGAAATGGAAACACTTATTGTTGACCCTGGAAGCCTGCCTTTATTAGAAGAGATCGCAGGTGATATAGAAAACCTTAAGGTTATATTTATGACCGGTGAACCAAGTGAAGTTCCATCTGAGATCGGTGGAATAAAAACTTTACCGTTTGCTACTGCATTTGACGAGGCTTCAAGCGAAAATACTGGGGTTAAGGTAACAACACACGATATGGAAAGATGTATGTTCACCTCCGGAACCACTGGAATGCCAAAAGGCGTTGCTAGAGACCAAGGCGGTATTCTTATGACCGTAAGGGCTTACCTTCAGCAACAAGGTGTAAGGAGTGAAGACACTCTTATGAGCATACTTTCTCTTGGGCATGCTAACGCTCAGGTTATGTGTTTATTCAGTGCCATGGGAGCCGGAGCAACAGCAGTGTTCTTCACCAGATTTTCGGCATCAAGTTTCTGGAAATGGGCTGCAGGATGCGGAGCTACTTGCGTTAACATGCTGGGAGCTGTTGCAGAATATCTATGGGCCGCAGATCCTTCAGAATGGGATAAAAAACATCAAATTAGAATAATGTTAGGATCGCCAGCGCCAAGAAACTTAGTAGAGTTTCAGGAACGTTTTGGAGTAAGGGTTATAGACGGTTACGGTTCCACAGAGATGGGTATGGTGCTCTGGAAAGATCCGGAAGACCATCGAACTGGCTCATCAGGTTTCCCAATGGACGGATACTACACAGAGCTTAGAGACCCTGAAGATATAACAAATGTACTAAGACCTTTCTGGGATCCTTATGAAAATCCAACACCACCAGATGATGCGAAGGGGCTCTTGTACATTAAACCCCTAGTGCCACACACAACACTAAACGAATACTTTAAAGATGAGAGAAGAACTAGAGAAGCATTTGATGATGACGGCTTCTTTAACTCAGATGACCTTTTTGCTAGAGGAATTGACGGAAGGTATTACTTTGCCGGAAGATTCAGCAGAATTAGGGTTTCTGGAGAAAATGTTGATCCGATTGCGGTGCAAGACGTAGCCATTCAGTATGAAGCGCTTCAAGAAGCTGTAGCAGTTGGTATCAGACTACCAAATGTGTCGGATGATGAAATTAAGCTTTGCGTAACCTTAAAAGCAGGGGCTGAGTTTGATCCTGTTGAATTTAGCCATTGGATGGCTGAAAAGGTTATGGTGGCTATGGTTCCAAGATTTATCGAAGTATATGAAGACGGTTTCCCTGTTACTGCCACTCAGAAGATTAAAGTTGCAGAAATCAAGGAAATCACAGATAAAACTTGGGACAGAAACAAAGCTGGAATTAAATTCAGCGCAAGAAAGTAGTTATAAACCCTTGTCATATCGTTTCACCGAGTTATGACTGATAATGATAGAAAATTTATGCTCCTGGCTATTGAGGAAGCTCAATTAGCCGGGAGTATCGGTGAAGTTCCTATTGGCGCTGTAATAACAGACCAAGATAACAATATTATATCCTCAGGACATAACCTCCGCGAAACAAACCAAGATCCAACGGCTCATGCAGAAATCATAGCTATAAGGATTGCTTCAAAGAAACTTCAAAGCTGGAGAATGGAAGGCGCTACTCTTTATGTCACTCTTGAGCCTTGCGCAATGTGTATTGGGGCTATAGTTCTGGCTAGAATAAGTCGTCTGGTCTTCGGGGCAAGGGATCCTAAGGCAGGTGCAGTATACTCAGTTTACAATATAGGCACTGATAACAAATTAAATCATAGTCTAGAAGTTAAAGAAGGTATTTGTGAAACAGAGTGCTCAAAACTGCTCAAAGAATTTTTTAAAACACTGAGAAAGCAATAAGCTTAACGCTAAACCTTACCGGTTATTATGTGTATTATATTTCCTATAGTACTATTGTCCTCGGCTCCAGCTAACTTCTCAAGTTCCCCTTCATCAAGCCATACTCCGTCGCAGTTAAGACAACGGTCTATTTTAATTCCCCTGAAGGTAACTTCGTTTAAATCAGCACCGCATTTAGGACACTTCATGTAGCAATGAGCCTTAGTTTGTTCTCGCTGTTCTTCTAAGTGCTCTTCTTTCAATTGTTCTTTTAATCGCTTAGTCTTCTCTGCTTCTTCTTTAGCAATAAATTCGTCTTCTGCTCGTTTTGTTTTATCTGGAGCCATGTTTTTCTCCTGCAATCTTTATCAATTTATTGTAATTATCCCCTGGGCTGATGCGGTGTTATAATAATTCTTTTTTCATCA
>Ga0209633_10006202_pt1 | contig 10266 bp, 10 predicted proteins | sample Cruoilmetagenom1_FD_187290 | JGI IMG/M metagenome (GOLD analysis project Ga0209633, IMG submission 187290) | Oil polluted marine microbial communities from Coal Oil Point, Santa Barbara, California, USA - Sample 1 (SPAdes) (version 2) | ecosystem: Environmental > Aquatic > Marine > Oil seeps ... | reverse complement strand
CCCTGCCTACCAAAGTAAAACCGATCCGTGGGACAGGCATTATCACGAGTTTGAAGATTGGCAATTTGATTGGTTGCTTGAAAAAGCGGGATGGAAAATCATCGATTCGACCAAATGGGCCAATCCAGTAAAGAAAATTGGTATTCGCCCTTTTTTGCGAAGCTTTACACCAAGATACTATATCGTCTATGCTGAAAGAGTACCTTCCATAAGAGCAGAAAAATGAGTTTAATTTGAAGTACTATATCATCATTCCCGCACATAACGAAGAGGCATTCTTGGAGAATACATTGCGGTCAATAATCCTGCAAACCCTACAACCAAAGAAGGTGGTCATTGTCAACGACAATTCTATAGACAATACTGAGGATATCATTGATGATTTTGTGCATAACTATGGAATTTTCAAAAAGTTGAATACGAGATCATCCGGTGAACATATGCCAGGAAGTAAGGTAATTAATGCATTTGATAAAGGTTTGGTTTTATTGGATGATGATTATGACTTCATTGTAAAACTCGATGCTGATCTAATATTACCTGATGCCTATTTTGAAAAAATTGCATCCGTATTTAAAAAAAACCAGAAAGTAGGTTTGACTGGTGGTTTCCTTTATGAGGAAAATTCAAGAGGCAATTGGGAATTAAACCACCCAATGAACAAAAATCACGTTCGTGGAGCTTTCAAGGCATATTCACAAAATTGTTTTAAAGCAATAGGCGGACTTAAATGCGCAATGGGATGGGATACGGTAGACGAATTATTAGCACAATATCATGGTTACGAAATAAGGACTTTGGATTATTTAAAGGTCAAGCATCTACGGCCAACAGGAAAGGCATATAATGCAAAAGCCAAACTATTACAGGGACAGGCCATGTATACAATGGACTATGGATTTTGGCTAACCTTGGTGGCTTCGCTTAAAATGGCGTTCAAGCAAAAGAGATTAATTGCACTCTATCATAATATGAAAGGTTTCTTCAAGGCACAGAAAAAAGGTGATTCTAAAATGGTTACGGTAGATGAGGGAGTGTTTATCCGAACTCTTAGATGGAAAGGTATCAAGAACAAGTTATCTCCTTAAATAAAAAACCACACTGACGGTACCGTCAGTGTGGTTTTTTATTTAGTATAGTGTCTTTTTAGAAGCCCAACTCTTGTTTTACTTCCGCCAATAAATCTTTTCCTTTGGCCACTATAAGACCTGCACCAGCCTGAGCATCCAATACATAATCATATCCTTGGGCTGTTGCAACCTTTTCAATGGCTGCTTTTGCTCTTTCGGATATTGGAGCAAATAATTCAGCCTGCTTTTTCTGCAGTTCTTGTTGGGCATTTTGTTGTGCCTCACCAATATTTTTTTCAAAGCCCTGTAATTCTTGAGCTCTTTTCTGGTTTTCCTCTTCAGATTTAGCGGCGGACTCATTTGAATATTGTGTGTATTTATTCTTTAATTCTGTCATGGAACTTTCGATATCTGCCCTATATGTTTCCTGTAATTTTTTTAATTCAGCTTCTGCTGCTTTCATTTCCGGCATTTGAGATAAAAGCTGCGTTACATCTATATGCGCTACTTTACTTTGTGCATTTACAAAACTTGTTGCTGCAACGAATAAAACCAAGGCAACTACTATTTTCTTTACTTCTTTCATGATTTCTAATTAAAATATTTGAGTGTTAATTTAAGTTAATGATTTTTTATTGATTAATTGAGTCATCCTCTTCGTCAGACTCCTTTTTTCTATCTTCTAATTTTGCTTTCTTTTTAGCTTCCCTTTCTTCTAAAAGCTTTTTTCTTCTTTCATCATAGGCTTTTTTACGTTCCTCTCTAAGTTTCAACTGCTCAGCCCGTTTTTCTTCTGCTGTTTTGGTTCTTGCATCCTCAGCTTGTTTCGCCTTATCTTTTCTCTCCTTAAGGGCTTCACTCATTTCTTCCACAGGTTCCTCTCCCTCAAAGTCCGCTAACCTATTTTTTGCGACTGCCTTTTTCTTTGGCTTACTTATTTTTCTGGTCCTTGCTATTCCCCTCAATACCAGTTCACTGATATCATGTCTTTTTTCGGAATACAACATTACGACATCCGCCGATTTATCAAAAATAAAATCATACTTTTTATTGGCACCAATTTTTTGTACTTCATTAAAGACCTGATCTTGTATCGGCTGTATTAACTGTCTTTTTTGCAATACCAAATCTCCCTGCGGACCAAAACGATCTTGTTGATACTCTATCATTTCTTTTTCCAAAATCTGAATATCTTCCTCACGCTCTGAAATCAATTCACTGGTCAATAGCACTTTTTCAGCCATCAAGTCCTTTTTCATTTGCTCAACACTACTCTGTTTTTGCTCAATCTCCACCTTCCATTTTTGAACTTTAGCCTCCAATTGTTCACTAGCATCGCGATACTCCTCAACATTTTCCAAGATATACTCCATATCTACATATGCTATTCTAACACCACGCTGAGCAAAAGTATAAGCCGAACATAGTATCATGGACGCTATTAATAGAACTTTTGTTTTTGGTTTCATTTTTGATTCCGTTTTAATGTATAGAAAATATCGTGCCAAAAATACTAAAACTTTTAAAATGAACAGGTTAGCTCATCCCACGATTCTTAAAATTAAAACTGTTGGCCGATAATGAAGTGTGTTTGCCAACCACTTGGTCCGTTTCCTATAGATTGAGGCCTTTGGTCCTCATCAAACCCATAACCGAAATCTATACCCAAAAGTCCAAACGCTGGCATAAAGATTCTAAGCCCCACTCCGGCCGATCGTTTTATTTGAAACGGATTAAACTCCTGAAAATTGTTGAAAGCATTACCTCCTTCTAAAAAAGCAAGACCATAAATAGAGGCCGAAGGCTTTAATGTTAATGGATAACGAAGTTCCAAAGAAAACTTATTATATACTAAACCTCCATTTTGTTCGGAATTTCCTGTAAGTGGATTTGTACTGAATGGCGTCAATGATTGGTTCTCATATCCGCGTAATTGAACAATATCCCTTCCATCCAAGGTAAAATTTCCCATACCATCACCACCTACGTAGAAACGCTCAAAGGGCACATCACCTACATCACTATTATAACTTCCAAGAAAACCAAATTCAGCATTAGTACGAAGCACTAAATCACCCACCAATGTCGTATACCAGTCTCCCTTAAAGTTTAACTTGTAATACTCTAACCATTTAAATCGTTCCTCTTCTAATTTTTCCCTTTCACTATTAAGTTCAGTTATTTCCTGGACGTCAGTTGTTGGATCCAAAGCTCGGATTTGTTCAAACAAATCATCACTTTCTTGCTGCAATCCCTTATAATCCTTATTATTAAACAAAGAATATGGGGGAGTTAATTTCGCGGTAATTTCAAAGTTCGATCCTCCCCTGGGATATATTCTTCCTCCACTCAAAGCATTTCTGGAAATCCCCAAAGTATAAGTAAAGGAATTTGATTTGCCATTGCCAAAATTGAACAGCCCTATGTTATAATTATTGAATTCATAAAGTTGATACCCCAATGAATGTGAAATGGTAAAGAAGTCATCTGGCCATTGTACTCTTTTAGCCAAACCTGCTGAAATTCCGGTAATGGAAAATCCTTGGTCCTTATTTACCTCAACTCGTCCGTTCCTTGAATAACTTGCACCGAATTGTTGGGTCTTGGAAAGTGACAGATTAAACCTTACAGGCTTTTTGCCCCCAAGCCATGGTTCGGCGAAGTTAAGACTGTATACCCTAAAGGTCCTACTGGCCTGCAAGCGCACTGCAAAACTCTGGCCATCGCCCATAGGTACAGGTTTATAGGCCTCCCCATTCATTATATTCCTAAGCGAAAAATTACTAAATGAAAGTCCTAATGTACCTATGAAACCTCCACCACCATAACCCCCTTGGAGCTCTATCTGACTTGATCCGGATTCTACCAAACTATAGGCCAAATCTACTGTACCTTCATTAGGTTTTGGGTTAACAATATCTGGTTTAATTTGTTCCGCATCAAAAAAACCAAGTTGTCCCAATTCCCGAATACTTCGTATGATATCAGACTTGTTATACTTTTGACCAGGACGGGTTCTCAGCTCCCTAAAAATAACGTGGTCGTTGGTTCTGTCATTACCATTAACCGTCACATGGTCTAAAAAAGTTTCTTTACCTTCAACAATACGAATCTCAAAATTTATGGTATCATTCTCGGCCGAAACCTCCACAGGGTTTATGCTTGAAAATAAGTAACCGTGATTCTGATATAGACTGGTAACATCATTGGCATCTGGTTTGGAATCATCCGCAATACGCTCTCTTAATAATACCCCATTATATGTTGATCCCTTTTTTATACCAAGGACCCGCCCTAATACTTGATCCGTATAAACACTATTCCCTACGAAATCGATGTCTCCAAAATAATACTTATCGCCCTCTTCGACCTTTATCTTGATTTGTATGTTGTTCTCATCTACATTTAGAATGGTATCAGAAAGAACCCTAGCATCCCTGTAACCGTTTTCAGCATATTTATCCACCAATAATGATAGGTCATTTTCATAGTCATCCTCGATAAACTTCGATTTTTTCCAAAAACGGCCCAATTTCTTTTTCTTTGTCTTTTTTAGTGCTTTTCTTAATTTCTTGGAGCGCAATTTTTCATTGCCCTCAAAAATAATATCCTTTATTTTTACCTTATCCCCTTTGTCTACATTCACGACCATACTTCTGGCATTGGTCTGGGAAGTATCATTTGCCGTTATGATATTCACTTTAGCATTCAAATACCCTTTTTTCTTAAAATTGTTCTGGATATAATTCTTACTATTCGAGATTAGGCTTTCAGTTATTTTCTTTCCTTTTTTAAGATCTGTATCCTTGATTATCTCATCTACCTTTCTATCCTTAACACCGTTCATGGTCACCTTGGACAAGGTAGGCCTTTCCAGAATATTCAGTTCAAGAAAAACATTATCCCCTTGAATATCAGTAATGTAGAAATCAATATCGGTAAAAAGCTCAAGACCCCAGAGTTTATTTATTATGGCGCTTATCTGTTCTCCCGGCAAGGTAATTGGCTGACCCACCCTAAGACCCGTATAGGTCTTTACAGTTTGTTCATTATAGCTTTGTAGACCGGTTACTTCAAGACCACCTAAAATATACTTTTTGCCATCTTCATATGAAACGTCCTGTGCTGAGGAAATTAAGGTTGTAAATAGTAGTAAGAAAGTTATAAAAAGTTCAAGGGACATGAACCTTTTCATATCGCTAGTTAAGTTGTTCGCTAGTTTTTCCAAATCTTCGTTCTCTGTTCTGGTAATTTATTATGGCCTCTACCAAATGATGCTCCTTAAAATCAGGCCAAAATACATCAATAAAATATAATTCGGCATATGCAATTTGCCATAATAAAAAATTGCTGATCCTATGTTCCCCACTGGTCCGGATCAACAAATCGACATCTGGCAAATTTTGCGTGTAAAGATGGTTATTTATAATGGTTTCATCAATACTTTCGGGTGAAATTATATTATTTTTAACTTTGAATGCAATTTGCTGCACAGCGTTTTTTAGCTCTTCCCGTGCACCATAGCTTAAGGCCAATGTAAGGGTTAATCCTGTGTTTCCCTTTGTTTTTTCCATTACCTCAACAAGTTCATCATATGCCTTTTTTGGCAACGATTTGATATCACCAATGGTATTCAGCCTTACATTGTTTTTGTTAAATGTTTTAAGTTCTTTTCTTAGGGAAGAAACAAGAAGCCGCATTAATGTATCGACCTCTAACTTGGGTCTGTTCCAGTTTTCAGTGGAAAAAGTAAAAAGGGTAAGATATTCCAGACCAATTTTAACAGCGCTTTCGACTGTTCTCCGAACGGTACGCACCCCGTTCTCATGACCAAAAACCCTTAATTTACCTTTTTTTTTGGCCCATCGACCGTTACCATCCATTATTATGGCAATATGTCTTGGTAATTTTTGGTTATTAATTTCTTCAATAGTATTCATGTTGTATTACTCAAAACAATCGGAACATGGTTTTCGGCCAAAGGTATAGGTTAAAGTAACCCCAGAGAAAACGTACCAATCGTCACTAAAAATATTCCCAAAATCAACATCGAGTTGCTGATTAATATTCGATTTCACGGGATTACTGGCATCCAAATTATCAGTAAAAGTGTATCGAGCACCTACTTCAGCCCCTATTATCAAAAACTGATTCAATCTTATTTTGATTCCTACTACCATAGGTATCGCAAGAGAACCATCTTTTTGTCCAAAATTAATTTGCTGACCTGCATCAATATAGTCATAATCGTACCTAAAATAGGTAAATCCGGTATAAATATACGGCGTAAGGGCCGGACCCAATTTATGTAAATTGTATTCAACAAAATTAAATTCCAAACCGGCCGAAGCCTCAAAAATGGAATTCTTTACCAAATAACCTCTCTGCTGCCTAGAGGTCATATTTGATTTTGAATCATCGGCTGTAAATTTACCATAAATTACGCTAGCACGCCAAGCATATCTTTTACTTTTATTCCATTTGAACAATCCCCCGAAAGCAATATCAGAGGGGAGGATGAAATTTGTCCTACCAACATCCCCAATATTATTGGCCCCACCTGCGAATGCCCCAATTTCATAAGTCTGCGCGCTCAAGCTAACACCAAGTAAAACAAGAATCAAAATAAGATAACCCTTCATAAATTTTAAAAGTTTGCAAATATAATCCTATCCATTGCTTACAACCTCTACAGGTTACAATAGTATTCTCACATGATAAACAACATTTGAGAACAATTATTGTTTATTCGGGGCTTAATTGCGTTTGTCTTCTCCCCACAATAATTTGTTACGAAGGGTTTTAAAAAAACTCTCTGAAGTATATTCTATCATTTTAATGGTAAAGTCTGCCTTCCTAATTTCGATTTCCCTGCCATTTTCCAAAGTTGCGATCCTAGAATCCAATGAAACTAAATGATGATCTTCCCTGCCTGAAACCCTTAAGCGAATTATTGTCTCATCAGATATGACCAAAGGCCTAGCATTAAGATTATGCGGAGCTATAGGTGTAAGAACCAATGATTTAACCGTAGGGACGATAACAGGACCACCACAGCTTAGTGAATACCCGGTTGAGCCGGTTGGTGTAGAAACAATAAGGCCATCTGCCCAATAAGAAGTTAAATATTCACCATTCAAAAAGGTTTCTACGGTTATCATAGAAGTAGTATCCTTCCTGCTTACTGTTATCTCATTTAAGGCAAAATTTAGTTTACCTATTTCCTTGGCTTGATCTCCAGCATGTACTTCAACCAAACTTCTTTCTACTATGGTATAAGCACCCTGAACAAACTCCTGAACCACTTTCCGAACATCTTCCTTCTTAAAAGTTGATAAAAATCCCAGTCGTCCTGTATTTACACCAACAATGGGTATACCCATATCACGAACATAGGTTGTAGCCCTTAAAATGGTACCGTCACCACCAAAACTTATGAACATATCAAAAGAGCCATCAAGACCGCGAGATTCATTGAAAGTGCCATATTTATCATCACTAAGATACTCTGGCAAATGCGAACTGAAATTTTCTTCTATTGAAATAGTAGCAGGTACCTTTTGTAGTTCATCGAGCAGTTCGCCAACATATTCAAGCGTACTGTCCTGATATGTTTGTCCATAAATGGCAACTTTCATACCTGCTATACGTTTAGATATTTATCGAGATAATCAGACCTTTGTTTTAAATCATCAATGAACTGATCATCAATATTACCCAAGAGAATATTGTAATTGTAACGCCTAAAAGTCTGCACTACCTCGTTCATATTATTACTATTGATTTTAATGGTAACTTGAACCAATTCATCCTGTAACTCTGAAATAAAACCTCCAATAAATTTACTGTTATTACTTTCAACTATTTGGACTATCTCACTAAAAGAATGGTCTTTAATTCCTTTGGACACTACCAGAATTCCACCAGGTTCAGTAAAAAAAGGTGTATCTATGAAAACACTAACGATATCGGTAATATCATAATAACCTAGAACGACTTCATTATCGCCTATTACAGGTAATAAATTAGCCTCATTCCTAGCGAAAGTTTCAAGAACATCTAGCCAACTGGTATCTTTCCCTACAAAAAAAGACTGCAAATTATACCTATAATCCTCAATCGTCTTATCAACCTCAAAATTCTCCAGATCATTTGCGTTAAAAACACCTAAAAACCTGTTCTCCTCAACAATAGCGACATGTGAAAAGGTATTTTCCATAAAAAATTGAACCAAATTCTCAAGTGGTTCTTTTAAATTAAAGACCGGTATTGTAGTGATTATGTTCGTCTGGATCTGCATAACTTAATATATAACGCAAAATACTAATTTAATATATCAAAAGGTATGCCTATTTTGTATTTTTGAATTCTTTTTATTTGAAATGATCCTATGACCAAACTCAGTGTTAATGTAAATAAAATAGCCACCTTGAGAAATTCTAGAGGTGGTAATGTTCCTAATCTGATAAAAGTAGTACAGGATATCGAATCTTTTGGTGCTCAGGGAATAACTGTGCACCCAAGGCCCGACGAAAGACACATAAGGTACCAAGATGCTAGGAAATTGAAAGAAGTTGTTACGACAGAGTATAATATCGAAGGGAATCCCATTCAAAAATTCATTGATTTGGTTTTGGACGTAAAACCAACGCAAGTCACTCTTGTGCCAGATGCAGAAGATGCCATTACCTCAAATGCGGGGTGGGATACCCTTAAGCATAGAGACTTTCTTATAGAAGTAATTGCAACATTCAAACAGAAGCAAATAAGAACATCGATTTTTGTGGATCCCGACGTGAAGATGGTCGAAGGCGCAGTACAAACGGGGGCAGATCGCATTGAACTTTATACCGAAAGTTATGCAGAGGCATATGGAAAAGGTAATTTAAAGGGTATTGATCCTTTTATTAAAGCTGCCAAAACAGCCAATAAATTGGAATTGGGCATTAATGCAGGTCATGACCTTAGCTTGGATAATATTGAATTTTTCAAGGAGCACATTCCTAATTTGTTAGAAGTTTCCATCGGGCACGCCTTAATCTGTGAATCTTTGTATTTTGGATTGGACAATGTGGTTAAAATGTATTTGAATAAACTGAAATGAATCCATCCTTACATTCGAATATTATAGGTAAAGGGAAACCCTTATTGATTTTACATGGGTTTTTGGGCATGTCTGACAATTGGAAAACTTTGGGAATACAATATGCGGACCAAGGATTGCAAGTCCATTTGATAGATCAAAGAAATCACGGTAAGAGTTTTCATTCAGAGGATTTTGACTATGATATTCTAGCTGAAGACCTTAAACACTATATACAACAACACAATTTGGAGGATGCCATATTATTGGGACATTCTATGGGTGGAAAAACTGCAATGCAATTCGCCTTTACCTATCCGGATTTAATGCATAAAATGATAGTGGCGGATATTGCTCCCAAATACTACCCTCCGCATCACCAATACATTATAGACGGTTTGAACCAAATGGATTTTGACCGAATCAAATCAAGGGGACAAGCAGATACCGAATTAAGTAAATACATTACTGATTTTGGAATTCGTCAATTTATATTGAAAAACCTCTATTGGGTACAAAAAGGAAAACTCGGTTATCGATTCAACCTAAAAGTTTTAGGTGACAAAATGGGGGAAATCGGTGATAACATAAGCCCATCGGATATTTATAAAGGCCCTACCCTATTTATTAAAGGGGACAACTCAGAATACATTGCCCCTACTGACATCGATTCAATTAATAGACACTTCCCAAGTGCAAGGATTGAAACAATTGATAATGCAGGGCACTGGCTTCATGCAGAAAATCCCATTCAATTTTTCAGCAAGACGATGGATTTCATAAATCTATAATAAAATTGTCTATTTATTATGCATGCATAATTTTAATACCCTATTTATTGCGAGTGTCATAATTTTAATTAATTTTGGATTTATCGTATTATAACCCATTAACTCAAACTAGAATAATGAAAAAGATTCTCCCTATACTCGCAATTTTTGGTCTTGTGTTCGTATCATGTAGTGATGATGATACTACTATTGACCCAGCACCAATTGAACCAGACCCGATAACATATACAAGCGGAACTGCCGATTTCGCTAATTTTGTTTCTGTAGGTAATTCGCTAACAGCTGGATTGTCTGATGCGGCACTTTTCATTGATGGTCAAAC
>Ga0209633_10006201_pt1 | contig 10267 bp, 8 predicted proteins | sample Cruoilmetagenom1_FD_187290 | JGI IMG/M metagenome (GOLD analysis project Ga0209633, IMG submission 187290) | Oil polluted marine microbial communities from Coal Oil Point, Santa Barbara, California, USA - Sample 1 (SPAdes) (version 2) | ecosystem: Environmental > Aquatic > Marine > Oil seeps ... | reverse complement strand
ATGGGATGGTTTTTTGAAAAAAATAGAGTATGTAAATATTTTACAAGGAACTAAATCAAATAAAAGATTTTCTAATGGAAATACTTTACCTCTAGTCCAAAGGCCGAACGGAATGGTCGCATTTTCGATTCAAACTAGAGGTAATAATGGTTCGTGGTTTTTTCATCCTGATGATTATCAAATTGAAGGTTTTAGATTAACTCATCAACCAAGCCCGTGGATTAGAGATTATGGGCAACTTTTATTTATGCCTCAAAGTGGTGAAGTTTTAATTGGAAATGATTTTCAATCCTCTTCAATTGATAAAGCAAAAACAATTTTAAAACCGAACTATATGAAAGTTTTTTTAAATAGAAATAATATTAAATATTCTTTAGTCCCAACTACAAGAGGATGTATTCAACGAATATCATATTCTCAAGATAATGGGCATTTAATAATTAGAAGTTATAATGATTATAATAAAACTACTAAAATAAAAATTGATTTATTAGATAATTCTGTTTCTGGTTATACTAGAAATGTTGATGATACTGTTAAAGGTGATTTAAAAGAATATTTCTATATGAAATTTGATAATAAAATTTTAAAAGAAAGTTATATTTTTAAAGGAAATGAATTTAATGATATTAATATAAAAGAGTATGAGGGATATGAAATTGGTGCATTAATTAAATTTGATTTATTAAAAAAAAGAGAAGTAGAATTTAAAATGGCAATTTCTTATATTTCTATTAAACAAGCAAAAATTAATTATAATAAAGAACTAAAAAATAAATCATTTAATGAATTATTAACTGATAGTGAAATAATATGGGAAAATGAATTAAATAAAATTGATGTTAAAACAAATGATGAAAACAAATTAAAAACATTTTATTCAAGTTTATATAGAACATTATTATTTCCACATAAATTTCATGAATATAATGAAAATAATGAGATTATTCATTTTAATTTAAAAAATGGTGAAATTTCAAAAGGGTTTATGTATGTTGATATAGGGTTTTGGGATACATTTAGAACTCTTTTTCCACTTATGACTATAACTAGAAAAAATGAAGTAGAAAAAATGATAAGTGGTTTTTTAAATTATTATAAAGATACCGGTTCATTACCTAAATGGCTTGCTCCTGGTGAAAGAAGTGCAATGCCTGGAAATCTTATTGATGCTGTAATGGCAGATGCTGCAACTAAAAATTTAAATATTGAAAAAGAAGAAATTCTTAAAGCTTTAATTAAAAATACTAAAGTTGGAAGACCATTTGTAGATGAATATTTAAAATTTGGATATGTAATAAATGAACATAAAGAAAATGTAAATATAACTCAAGATTATTCATATGGAGATTTTTGTATTGCTCAATTTGCTAAAAATGTAAATGATAAAGAAATTGAATCAAAATTTTTAAAGTTATCTAAAAATTATAAAAATTTAGTTGATAAAAAATTAGGATTAATGCGTGGAAAAGATAAAAACGGAAAATTTAAAGAAAATTTTCATGCATTATCTTGGGGTGGCGATTATTGTGAAGGAAGTGCTTATCAAAATAGTTGGTTTGTACCTCATGATATGATAAATTTTAGTGAATTATTAGGTGGAAAAGATATATTATTAAATAAAATTGATGATCTTTTTCAAATGAAGCCTGATTTTGAAGTTGGTTCTTATAAAAAAGAAATTCATGAAATGAGTGAAATGGCATGTGCAAACTTTGGTCAATGTGCAATTTCTAATCAACCGAGTTTTCATATTCCATATATATTTGCAGAATTAAATGAAGTAAATAGATCAAATTATTATATAAAAAAAATATTAAATGATGCTTTTTCATATAAAGCGGATGGATTTCCAGGCGATGAAGATAATGGCAGTATGGCAGCGTGGTATATATTAAGTAGTATTGGAATTTACCAATTTACACCAGGTATTCCTGAATATTTAATAGCATATTGTCAATTTGATGAAGTTATAATAAAAACTGATAATGCGAAAGATTTTAAAATTATTACTGAAAATAAAAATAATGGTACAAATATTGAAAAAGCAATTTTAAATGATATAGAGTTAAATGATTATAGAATTAAATATAATGATATTATTATCGGAGGAGAACTAAAACTAATTTACAATTAATGAAAAATAAAGTAAAAAGACAGGAGTAAAAATGTATCCATTAAAATTTAAATCGATTTATGTTAATAAAGTGTGGGCTGGTAATAAATTAAAAGAAATAAAAACGGATATAAATTCAGATTATCTTATAGGTGAAAGTTGGGAAGTAAGTTGTAGAAAAAACGAAAAAAATATTATTATAAATGGTAAATATAATGGAAAAGATTTACAAGAAGTAATTGATATTGAAAAAGAAAAATTAATTGGTAATAAAATTGATTTAGATAGATTTCCTTTACTTTTAAAATTTCTTGATTCTAGTACTGAATTATCTATTCAAGTACATCCAGATGATAAATATGCAATCGAAAATGAAAATGATTTAGGTAAAACGGAAGCATGGGTTGTTTTAAAAGCTGATAAAGATGCATATATGTATCTTGGAGTGAAAGATTGTAATAAAGAAGAATTAGAATTAGCAATTAAAAATAATGAAATTAAAAAATATGTTAATAAAGTAAATGTAGAAGAAGGTGATGTTTATTTTATTAAAAGTGGATTAATCCATTCAATGAAAGGTGTACTTGTTTTAGAAATACAACAAAATTCAGATGTCACTTATAGAGTTTTTGATGGTGATAATGGTAGAGAATTACATATTAAAAAAGCAATGGATGTAATTGATTTGAGTTTATCTGCTGAAAAAAGTTATGGATTATCGTATGAAAATGATGATTATAAGAAAATTTATTATTGTTATGATAAAAACTTTATGCTTGAAAAATACATTATTAAAACAAAAATTGAAGAAAAAAGCGATAAGGAAAGATTTTATTTATTAACATGTATTAGTGGAAATGGAACTATTGAATTTGATTTAGGAACTGAAACGATAAATATTGGTGAAACTGTAATGATTCCTGCCTCTTTAGGTGATTATAAAATTGCAGGAGAACTTGAAATTTTAAAAACTTATGTACCAGATATTAAAAAAATTGAAAATGAAATCATTTCAACTGTTAGGTATTAGGATATGAAAAACAATATTATTGTGGCTGGGATTGATGGTGGTGGAACTAATACAAGAGCTGTTCTAATGAATGAATTAGGTGAAATTTTAGGAACGGGTCAATCAGGATCATCTAGTATTGATACTGTAACTTTAAAAGAAACTGAAGAAAATATAATGATAGCTCTTAATAGTGCATGGATTAATTCAAAAATAATTAAAAAGAAATTAGATTATATAGTTATAGGTTTAGGTGGAGTTTCTACTAAAAGTGATATAGAAATCATTAAAAAACTTTTTTCAAAAGATAATTTAATCGAAAATAATAAAATATATATAGTAAATGATGCTGAAATTGCACTTTATGGTGGATTATCTGGAGAAGCAGGTATAATACTAATTAGTGGTACTGGATCTGTTTGTTACGGTAAAAATAAAAATGAAATTACTTTTAGATCAGGCGGATGGGGATATATTGCTGATGATGAAGGTAGCGGTTATTATTTTGGTTTAAAAGGTATATCGCATATGTTGAAATGCTTTGATGGAAGAAAAGAAGAAGATTTATTATCAAGAAGAATTAAAGAATATTTAAATGAGAATGATGAATTTATTATTAATAAAATGTTATATGAAAAAAAGCTAAATAGAACTGAAATTGCTCAACTTTCAAAAGTTGTAATTGAATGTGCAAATGAAGGAGAAATTTCTGCAATTGAAATTTTAAATAATGGAATTGATGGACTTATAAATATGGTAAAAGCTGTAAATAATAAAATACGGATTGGAAATGAAATAATAAAAATTGTAAAAGTTGGTGGAATTTTTGATTCAAATGTTTTTAATGATATTTTTAATGAAAAATTATTAAATAATATTCATGATGTTGAAATAGCTGAGTTAGAGCATTCTCCAGTAGTTGGAGCTGCATTAATGGCTTTAAAATATTCTAAGATTAATGAAAGGAATTATAATGTATAAAACAGAATTCAATTATTGGTTAAAAAACGTAAACGAAAATGATAAAAATGAATTAATGAACCTTTTAGATAATGAAAATGAAATTAAAGAAAGATTTTATAAAAATTTAGAATTTGGAACAGGTGGTTTAAGAGGAATTATAGGAATTGGTTCAAATAGAATTAATGAATATACAGTTTCAAGAGCCACTCAAGGTGTTGCAAATTACATTAACAATATTTTAAAAGTTGATAATCCAACAGTTGCAATTGCATATGACACTAGATATAAATCTAAAGAATTTGCAAAAAAAACTGCATTAGTATTAGCAGCTAACAATATTAAAGTATATTTATTTAAAGAAGCAAGACCTGTACCTGAATTATCATTTGCTGTTAGATTATTAAATGCTACTATGGGAGTTGTAATTACTGCTTCGCATAATCCTTCAATTTATAATGGTTATAAAGTTTATAATAGTGATGGATATCAAATAGATCCTGAAGTAGCAAATCAAATAATTTCTGAAATTAATAATTTAGATATTTTTAAGGATGTTTTAAATATTAATGAAAAAGAAGCAATTGAAAACAATAAATTAGAAATGATTTTAGAAAATAATGAAAATGATTTTTTAGATTATATTTATTCTATGAAAATTAATGATTCTATAGAAAATTCTAATATTAAAGTTTTATATTCTCCACTCCATGGAACAGGTAAAATCCCAGTTCCTAAAATTTTAAAAAGAAGAGGATTGAAAAATTTAGATGTTGTTAAAGAACAAATGGAAAAAGATGTTAAATTCTCGACAGTAAATGTTCCTAATCCTGAAGAAAGAGAATCATATACTTTAGCATTAAAACAAGCAAAAAAAAGCGATTACGATTTAATTTTAGCAACAGATCCGGATTGTGATAGAGTTGGGGTTATGGTAAAAAATGATAATAATGAATATGTAAATTTAACTGGAAATCAAATTGGTGCATTATTAGTTGAATATATTTTATCAACAAAAAAAGATTTACCTAAGAATGGAGTAGTTCTTAATACAATAGTAACTTCTGCAATTGGGGAAAAAATTGCAAATGAATATGGTGTTAAAAGTTTTTCAACTTTGACTGGATTTAAATATATAGGTGAAAAAATTACTGAATTTGACTCAACTGAGAATGAATTTATTTTTGGATATGAAGAAAGTTTTGGTTATTTATATGGTACTGAGGTTAGAGATAAAGATGGTGTAATTTCATCTATGCTAATTGTTGAAATGGCAGCATATTATAAAAACAAGAGTTATAGTTTATATGAAAAGCTTGAAGAAATGTATAAAAAATATGGCTATTATTCAGAGGATTTAAAGTCTTTTAAATTTGAAGGAATTGAAGGCAACAAAAAAATTAAAAATATTATGAAAACATTTAGAGAAAAAGAAATTAAAGAAATATCAAATTATTTAGTTTTAAATAAAACAGATTATCTATATGATAATACAGGATTAAGAAAAGAAAATGTTATTAAATATTTTCTTGAAAATGATTCATGGGTTGCTTTAAGGCCTTCAGGAACTGAACCAAAACTTAAAATATATTTTTCAATTAAAGGTGAGAATAAAATCGAAAGTATTGGAAGATTAGAAAACATTAAAAATTATTTTGTTGAAGCAATTAAAAAATAGAGCTCATTTTGAGCTCTATTTCTATATTAACAATAATTGTTAATTGAATAATTAATTCTTTTTTCTATTAATTCTTTACCTAGAATACTAATTGTTGCTTTCATATCAGGACCATGATTTTGCCCTGTTAATGCGATTCTAACTGGCATAAATAGATTTTTCCCTTTATGACCTGTTTCGTTTTGAACTAGTTTGAAAATACTTTTTAGAAATTCATCTGTAAGTTCGTTTTCTTGAATATGTTTGTTAAATATTTTAAGCATTTCAGGAACATGTGGTAATTTTAAAGTTTCTTTAGCATTTTCATCTTCAGGTATTACAACTTTTCCTAAGAAAATTTGAGCTCTATCAATAATTTCTGCTAAATAAGAAATGTTTTCCTGACTTATAGAAACTATTTTTTTCATCCATTCATATTTTGAATCTTTTTCGTTTTCTTTTATAATTCCTTCTTCAATAAAATAAGGAATACATCTATTTGTTAAATCATCAACATCTAATTTTTTAATATAGTGAGCATTAACCCAATTAAGTTTTTTAACATCAAATACTCCACTTGATTTTGAAACTCTTTCAAGACTAAATTTTTCAATTAATTCGTCCATATTCATAATTTCTTCATTATCGTCTGGAGTCCAACCAACAAGTGAAATATAGTTTATTAAACCTTCAGCTAAATAACCTTTTTTTCTGAAATCACCAACTGCAACATCACCTTGACGTTTTGATAATTTTTTTCTTTCATCATTTAAGATATTTGGTAAATGAACATATTTTGGTGAATCCCATCCAAATGCTTCATAAAGATAAACATGTTTTGGTGTCGATGGAAGCCATTCTTCGCCTCTGATAATATGAGTAATACCCATTAAATGGTCATCAACTATTACTGCTAAATGATATGTTGGGAATCCATCGCTTTTCATTAATACTTGATCATCAAGATCATTTGTATTTACAGAAACTTTTCCTCTTACAACATCTTCGAATTCTATTATTCTATTTGCTGGAAGTTTAAGTCTTACAACATATTCTTCTCCGTTTTCAACACGTGTCTTAGCTTCTTCTTTATCAATACCTCTACATAAACCATCATATTTAGTGATTTTCCCTTGAGCTTTTTGAATAGATCTTACAGTATCAAGTCTTTCTTTTGTACAGAAACAGTAATATGCTTTATCTTCATCTATTAATTGATCAACATATTTTTGATAAAGACCTAATCTTTCTGATTGAACATATGGTCCGAATTCACCTTTTTGAACAATTTCGCCATTTTCTATAAATGGACCTTCACTATGTACTACTCCTGACCATTCCATTGCATGAATTAAATTTTCTATAGCTCCTTCAACATATCTTGTTCTATCAGTATCTTCTATTCTCATTAAATAAGTTCCGTTCATTTTTTTTGCGAATAAATAATTATATAAAGCTGTTCTTAAACCACCAATATGAACGTATCCTGTTGGACTTGGCGCAAATCTTACTCTTACAGTCATTTCTTTCCTCCTTATTACATTTTACACTTCTAACATCATATAATAAGATTGAAATATTGTTAAGAAAAAAATTAAAAAAAATGAAAATAAAAAAAGAAGAATATTAATCTTCTTTTTTCATAGTTCTATTAATTACTAAATCCATTTTGCTCATTATATAACTATAACTGTTTTTTTGATGTGGAATTGTACAATTTGAACAATCTTTTATTCCATGTGTATAAGTGAAATTACCTCCGCAATCTTCACCTAGCATATAAAGTGGACAGTAACAAAAAAGACAATTAAAATCTTCTTCTTTTACTCCTTTATGACATGGAAAATATTCACATTTAGAATTTTGAAAAAATTTATAAAATTCACTCATATAATCACCCCATAATATTATATAAGTAATGAAGGTAAAAAACAAGAAGTAAAGAAAGTAAAACTTGATATAAATACAAATCTTTGTTAAGATAAATGCACAAGAATATAGTGGTAAGTTGGATTTATTAAGAAAAGAAGGATGATTAATATGATTATATATAATACGTTGACAAGAAAAAAAGATGAATTTAAATCAATAAATGAAAACATTGTAAATATGTATGTTTGCGGACCAACTGTTTATAATTTTTTTCATATTGGAAATGCGAGACCTTTTTTAATGTTTGATGCTTTTAGAAGATATTTAGAATATAAAGGATATACTGTAAATTATGTCCAAAATTTTACTGATATAGATGATAAAATAATCAATAAATCAATTGAGGAAAATATTAGTTCAAAAGAAGTAAGTGAAAGATATATTGAAGAATATTTTAAGGATGCTGATGCTCTTGGTATTAAAAGAGCTACTCACCATCCAAAAGTTTCTGAGTATATTAATGAAATAATTGAATTTGTTGAAGTTTTAATTGAAAAAAATTATGCATATGAAGTGAATGGAAATGTATATTATAGTGTTGAAAAATTTAAAGATTATGGAAAATTATCAAAACAAAATATTGATGAAATTAGAGCTGGTGAAAGAGTTGAAATAAATACTGATAAAAAAAGTCCAATGGATTTTGTTTTATGGAAAAATAAAAAACCAGGTGAACCTAGTTGGAAAAGCCCATGGGGAGAAGGAAGACCAGGATGGCATATTGAATGTTCTGTAATGAGTACTACTTTATTAGGAGATAATTTTGATATTCATGCTGGTGGACAAGATTTAATTTTCCCACATCATGAAAATGAAATTGCTCAGAGTGAAGGGAAAACTTCAAAACCTTATGCGAATTATTGGATGCATAATGGATATATCAATATTGATAATAAAAAAATGAGTAAATCAAAAGGAAATTTTTTTACTGTTAGAGAAATTTTAGAAAAATATGATGCTGAAGTTATAAGATTCTTTTTACTTTCAGCTCATTATAAAAGTCCTGTTAATTTTAGTGAAGATTTAATAATAAGTTCTCAAAATGGTTTAGATAGACTATATAATGCAAAAAATAGTTTGGAGTTTTTATTTGAAAATGCAAAATCTGGAGAAATTGATTCGGAAATTAAAGATCAAATTATTAAACGTAAAGAAGAATTTATTGAAAAAATGGATGATGATTTTAATACTGCAAATGGTATAGCTGTCATTTTTGAGTTAGCAAAAGATATGAATATTATGATTGATTCAAAAATTTCAAAAGAAACTATTGGATTTGCGATTGATATGTTTAATGAACTTACTGGTGTTTTGGGTATTGTTAATAAAGTTAAAAATGTAGATTCAGAAATTGAGGAGTTAATTGAAAAAAGGCAAGAAGCTAGAAAAAATAAAGATTATAAATTAGCTGATGAAATAAGAGATGAATTAGATTCAAGAGGAATAGAATTGATGGATACGCCTGAAGGTGTTAAATGGAGAATTATTAAGTAGGTGGATATGGAAAGTTTTTTAGAAGTAATGGGAATTGAAAAATTATCTGGTGATGAGCTTACTATGACAAGTCCTATTAAATTAGCATATTTAGGTGATGTGATATATGAAGTTCATATTAGAACATATTTAATTAATACACAAAAGGCTAAAATACATGCATTAAATAAAATGGCTGTATCATATGTAAATGCATCGGCTCAAGGTTATGCTGCTAGAAATTTGGAAAACTTTTTGACTGAAAAAGAATGGTCTATTTTAAAAAGAGGTAGAAATCAGAAATCAATGCCTCCTAAAAATGCTAATGTAAGTGATTATAAATATGCAACTGGTTTTGAAGCGCTTTTAGGATATTTGTATTTAACTGGTGATAATAATAGAATTTTTCATATTATTAAAGAAAGTATTAAATTGATTGATGCAAGGAGTAAAGATGAATAAAAGAGAATGGATTTTACTTGTAATTGTAGTGATAAGCATGCTTTTATTGTTTTCGAAGTCTTTATATTTTGATGAAGTTAAAAATTTGGATGGTTTTGATATTGTATTTAAAGAAGATATTGAAAAAACAATTGACCAAACTTATAATAATACAATTATTAAATATAGACTTATAAAAATTACTAAAGAAGAAAAAACGGAAGAAAATAAAATCGTTTATATTGGTAAAATCAGAAAATATATTCTAGGAGTACTTCCTTTTTCTGATATTAAGATAAAAATTGAATATGATGAAAGTAAGGTGAAAAATGAAAGTTAAATTAATAGCTTATACTCCAGATGCTGAGAAAGTTGTAGCATCTGCAGCAAAATTATGTTATTCAGCTGTTGGTGTTGATGAAATACAAAAAAACTTAACAGAGGAAAATACTGAAAAATTTGTAAATATGCTAATGGATATTGGTCATGAATCTCCAATTGAGCATGTATCTTATACATTTGTTATTGAAGGAATAAGTAGAGTTCTTACACATCAATTAGTAAGACATAGACTTGCAAGTTATTCTCAACAATCTCAGAGATATGTAAAACTTGAAGAGTTTGAATATATTATTCCACCTGAAATTAAAAAAAATGATATTGCAAAAAAAATATTTAT
>Ga0209633_10006200_pt1 | contig 10268 bp, 7 predicted proteins | sample Cruoilmetagenom1_FD_187290 | JGI IMG/M metagenome (GOLD analysis project Ga0209633, IMG submission 187290) | Oil polluted marine microbial communities from Coal Oil Point, Santa Barbara, California, USA - Sample 1 (SPAdes) (version 2) | ecosystem: Environmental > Aquatic > Marine > Oil seeps ... | reverse complement strand
GATACTCCCCTCAAAAAACCATTCAACAAAACTTTGGTGACTGTGATGACAAAAGCAATTTGCTCATTTCCATGCTCCATGCCTTGGAGAAAGAAGCTTATTTTGTGTTAGTGCCTAAACATATTTTTGTCATCATAGCCATAGATGATACCCGCTTAGCCAAGAGAAAAGGACTTTGGATCAATGGAAAGAAGTATTATATTTTGGAGAGTACAGCAAAAAACTCAAGGGTAGGTTTCCCTTTGCAGTATGCACTTGAGGAGATCGATGTTATTATTGAACCCTTTACAAATGAAAAAATAGAGATCGATACATTGAAATATCACTTCTAAATTGTCAGTATTTCATCTACTTACGGCAAGTAAAAAACAATGTGCTATAATTTATAAATTTTATATGAATTACCAAGGAAGAAGGATGAGAGTATGTATGTAAATATTCATAGAATTATTGCGTCAATGATTTTTTTTACGATTTTTTTATATAGTGGCGGAAGCATTGTAAAGCCATCTGAGGAAGAAGAGATCAAAGATACGATCGTAGTGCATGGGATGGTCTTACATGGACGCGTGATGAATATTGGTCCAAAGAGACTCTCCTTTAAACTACTTTACAGTGAAGGGATAAATCGCATCGCTTATAAAGATATTTCCTCTATCCATACTAAATATAATTATCATATTTCATTTAAACGTATGGATATTGAAGGGCGTGTTGTAGGGATAGAAGATAGTGAATATCTCAAGATCATGGAAGGAGATAAAGAGAGAACCGTTAAAATAGCGGATATAGACAATTTTGTGATGGCTGTTAGTGATGATGACTCATTTGAAAACATCGTGAGAAATACATTCCCTTATACCAAAGGGAATATTAATTTAGGTTTTGAGCTTGAGGATGGAAACAATGAAAAGAGAGAGATTGATATACTTTTCAATTTACGGCATAAACAGGCCGAACATGAAGTTAAACTCTATATAGACTATGAATATGATACAACGGAAAACGATGATACTCCAGAGGCAGTCAATAAAGATGAACTGGTAGGTATTTTAAGTTATAGAAACTATTTTAAAAACGATCAATTTTATTTTGCGACGTTAGCAGCCGATTATGATCGTCCCAGACATATTCAAAGTCGCTATATCCCTTCGGTAGGTTATGGTTATAAATTTGTGTTTGAAGATACTGACTGGTTAGAACCTGCTATTGGTGTAGGATATGCTCGGACACGTTATACAGTTACAGAGGGGGAGGAAATATATCCGGATAATGATTTTGCTGTAGCAGCACTGAACTTGACCGGACGATATCAGTTTGATGATGTTGCCTATATCAATACCTTGATCATAGATGGATTTATATATTATTATCCAAGTCTTGAAGATATGGATGAAGATTGGATCTTTAGATCAAACTTGACCTTTACTGTACCGCTCTTTGATTTTTTATCTGTTAAGTTGGCATATGATTTTATCAATGACAGTAATCCTGACCCTTCAGTGGGAAATAACAAAACAACAACGAAATTGTACTTTGGGTTTGATTTCTAAGATCTGTTCGGTATGTCACTTTTCTATCTTAGAGGAGAAGAGGCATACTTTAGTTACACTAACATTACAAACATAAGGACGAGATATGAGTCAAATGGGCATTTCACACAAACAGTTATATAGGATTATTCTTTCTGTCTCTTTACTCCTGTTATCAGGATGTGGAGAAGAAAAACAGAAAAAAGCACTAAAAGCGCCTCCTCCACTAAATGTTGAAACGGTGACTGTCAATAAAAAGAACTTTCCGATGTGGGTACAGTTCACCGGTACGACAAAAGCAGTCAGTGACCAGGAAATACGTGCCCGTGTATCAGGCCGTTTGGAAAAAAGATTTTTTGAAGATGGTGCATACGTAAATAAAGGAGACAAACTCTTCCTTATAGAGCAGTCCCAATACAAGAGCAATCTTGATAAAGCCAAATCACAAAAAAAGAAAGATGAGGCTTCACTTGCCTTAGCAAAGGCAGATGTAAAGAGGTATCAGCCTCTGGTAAAAGAAGGACTTGCAGCCAGATCTACACTGGAACAGTATGAAGCCAACAGAGACGCTCTTTATGCCAGTATAGCAGCGGATGAAGCAGCGATCCAGAATGCTACACTGGAACTGAGTTATACGATTATAAAAGCACCGATATCTGGTCAGATAGGTGCCAGAAAAGTAGATGTGGGTAACCTTGTTGGCTATGGGGAGTCTACGCTACTTGCATCTGTTGTGCAAACAGACAAGATATACACATATTTTTCTCCTTCAGAGAAAAACGCGCAAACGATCTATAAGTTCAAATCACGTGATAAGTTACCCGCTTTTATAGAAGTGCGTGGACAGGGCAAGGATATCTTTAAGAGAAAACGATTGGATGGCTTTGTTGATTTTACAAACAACACAGTGGACCCTTTGACCTCCACAGTCTCTATGCGTGCGACGATAGAGAACAAGAATAAGGCAATTTACCCCGGGACATTTGTTTATATCAATGTTTTTATTACGGACCAACACGAGTTTGTGATGGTGCCCCCTCAGGCTATATTGGAAGATCAACTCGGTAAGTTTGTCTATACGGTTGATGAGAATGCTTCAGCTAAACGCACAAGTATAGAACCCGGCTTCTCTACCAGGTACTACACCTCCATACATAAAGGGTTAAAGAGCAGCGACAAAGTTGTTATCTCTGGACTGGTCAAGATACAAAACGGAAGAAAGCTGGCACCTAAAGAGGTGACTGATACAAAAGGGGTGGAGGCGGTGCTCAAAAAGCATAATCTTATACCAGAAGAGCCAAAGGCAGAAAAATAGATGTTTTCTCTTACTTTTATTAAAAGACCCATCTTGGCGATGGTCATCTCTTTGATGATCATTGTAGCCGGCTTAACATCACTTTCTGTCCTACCCATACAGGAGTTTCCTGATGTGGTTCCTCCTACAGTTGTTGTCTCTGCCAAGTACACAGGAGCCAATGCATACAGTGTAGAAGATTCGGTCACACGTCCCATTGAAGATAAGCTCAACGGTATACAGGGGTCTATTTATATAGACTCAGCCAGTACCTCCTCTGGTGATTCCAAAGTCACGGTCTATTTTGAACCCGGCTATGATCTGGACATTGCAGCGGTAGATGTGCAAAATAAAGTCTCCACAGCAACAGCATCACTGCCTGCGGAAGTGACACAGTCAGGAGTGATCGTAGACAAACAGAGTCCCTCTGCAGTCTGTTTTGTAACAGTAAGTGGTGATGAACGTTATGACGATGCATTTTTAAGTAACTATATCAGTATCAATATATTGGATGAACTCAGAAGGATACCCGGTGTGGGTAAAGCAGAGATCATGGGTGAAAAGAAATATGCGATGCGCATATGGCTGGATCCAGACACGATCAATGCACTGGAATTGACACCCAATGATATCATCGATACTATCAAGTCCCAGAACAAACAAGCAGCAGTAGGGAAGATAGGTTCTACCCCTACCTATGGTGATCAGAAAATAGAGTATGTGTTGAGTGCTGAAGGCAGATTGTCACAAGTAGAAGAATTTGAAGAGATAGTCATCAAGTACAAAGAGGATGGTTCTCTTGTCTATCTGCGTGATATTGCAAAGATAGAACTGGGGGCAGAAAGTTATGACTGGAATGCCATCCTTAATGGTAAACCTACCGGACTTGTAGGGATATACCAACTTGCAGGAAGTAATGCACTTGAGATTAGGGAAAAAGTGGGTGAAGTAATGGAGCGTGTCAAAGACCGCTTTCCTGATGGTGTCCATTATGATATTCCCTACGATACTACAGCGTATGTAAATGTAGCCATCGACAATGTTGTGGAAAATCTGTTTACAGCTATCTTGCTGGTCATCATTATCATCTATATCTTTTTACAGTCCTGGAGACCTACGGTTATTGCCGCGGTGGCTATCCCTGTTTCACTCATTGGTGCTTTTGCCGCTATGTACGTGGCACCCGGGTTTTCAATAAACTTTCTTACCCTTTTTGGGCTGATACTGGCCATCGGTATCGTCGTCGATGATGTCATACTGGTAGTAGAGAATGTCGAGGTGATCATGTACAGAGAGCCGGAACTCAGTATGCCCCAAGTGGTCAAAAAATCGATGATCGAGCTGATAGGGCCTATCATATCGACAACGCTTGTGCTGGTTGCTGTATTTGTCCCTGTATCAATGGTACCGGGTATTACAGGGTCTTTGTATCAGCAGTTTGCCTTGACCATATCGTTCGCTGTACTTATATCGTCACTCAATGCACTTACACTCTCACCGGCTATCGCAGCTATCATCATCAAACGCCGTGGCAAAGATGAGGAAAAATTTGTAGGTTTTAGAGTATTTGAAAGAGGGTTTACCTGGCTTACCGATATCTACACAAGTTTTATCACCCTGCTTGTCAAGTTGAGATATTTTGTGATCGTGGTGTTTTTTGGACTTCTTGGCGTGATATATATGATGTTTATCACAACACCGACAGGATTTGTACCCTCCGAAGACAAAGGTGTCTTTATGGTTGCTATGAATCTTAAAGCCGGTAGCTCCATAGAGCGTACAGTAGATGTCCGTAAACAAGTTGATACCATTGTCAGAGGGATTGAAGGAGTAAAGTCTGTCATCGCCGTAGATGGATACAATGCTATCACATCATCCATGGATGGAAGTGCCGGTACGATGTTTGTTACACTTGACCCTTGGGAAGAGAGACTGACACCAAGTCTCAGTATAGAGCATATTATCAAACAGGTTTTTGTAAGGACAGCGAAGATATCAGATGCTAATGTTGCTGCATTTAACATGCCGGGTATTACAGGGCTTGGGTCTGTAGGCGGATTTGACTTTAGACTTCAAGACCACCTCTCAAGTGATATGGATACCTTTATGTACTATGCCAAAGAGGTCATAAAAGAGGCAAACAAGGATCCTCGTATAGGGAGAGCCTTTACGACATTTAACCCCTACTATCCATCGTATGCTATAGAGATAGATCGTAAAAAATCCAATGCATTAGGTGTAGATGTGGCTACGCTGTTCAGTACGTTACAAGTTTATTTGGGGTCTTTCTATGTGAATGACTTTGTCAAATATGGAAAAGTATTTAAAGTATATGTTCAAGCAGATAAAAAATTCAGAAGTGAAAAGAGTGACATCGAAAAACTCTATGTGAAAAGCAAGATGGACAAAATGGTTCCGCTCTCAGCACTTGTCACAGTGAAAGAGCAAAAAGTACCGCAGAGTCTTACGCATTACAATCTTTACCGCTCCATACAGATCAACGGTGCCGCCGCGCAAGGGCGAAGTTCCGGTGAAGCCATGCAGGCTATGGAAGAGATAGCCAAAAAAGTACTTCCAAAAGGGTATGGCTATGAGTGGTCGGGTATGTCATACCAGGAGAAAGTAGCAGGAAATGGCCAAGTATTGGTATTTTTCTTTGTCGCTTTAATCGTCTTTCTTGTACTTTCCGCACAGTATGAATCATGGATCCTTCCATTGATGATCTTACTCTCTGTGCCTGTGGTCATGATAGGGGCAATGGGAGCTTTGAAATATGCAGGATTACCACTCAATGTTTATGCACAGGTGGGACTGGTGCTACTCATAGCCCTGGCCTCCAAAAATGCTATTTTGATCGTGGAGTTTGCAAAAGAATTGAGAGAGTCAGGGAAGAGTATTATTGAAGCGGGTATCCAAGCTGGTAAATTACGTTTTCGTGCGATCATGATGACCATTTTATCGTTTGTATTTGGTACGATACCATTGGCATTTGCCTCAGGCGCAGGTGCAGTGACACAGAAATCGATTGGTATCGGGCTATTGGGAGGAATGCTTGCTGCAACTTTGGTAAGTACACTTTTAGTACCGGTACTCTATGTACTACTTGAGACAATGCGTGAAAAATTTGTCTCTGTAGAAGATGAGATAGCAAAACGGGAGATGACTTAAATGAAACGCTTGATACGAGGGTTAGGGGTTGTATTATTCACAGGGGTACTGATGGTGCCGGCAATGAGTAAAACACTGACTATAGATAAGGCTATAGAAATAGCACTTGAACATAGTCCGGATGTGGATATCACCCGCTTTGACTTTAAAAGTGCGATCGAACGCAGTAATTTTCAAAAAGGGTATTATCTTCCAAGAGTAGATCTTGGTGCCACAGCGGGGAGACAAGATTTAGATTTCAAACAACAGTCAAGTCTGAATGGCTCACTACTGCTTGCAAACCTTTCTGCTTCTCAGCTCATTTATGATTTTGGAAAAACAAGTGGCAGGATCTCTGCAGCAGATGAAGAAGCCAATGCGTTTGAAGCAAGTATGAATCAGTTTATTTCCAATAAGATACTACTTGTGAAAGCAGGTTATTATGATGTGTTAAAAGTAAAAAGTTTTATACGCGTCAATAAAAAAAATATTGAACTGCAAAAGGGTCAACTGAGACGTGCCACGCGTTATTATGAGAATGGGATCAAGACGATCATTGATGTGTCGGATGCCAAAGTACGATTGACGCAGGCAGAACTGGAGTTGAACAATTCAGAATATGAACTCAAATTACGCCGTGCGATCCTTGAACAGACCATGGGACATGTACCTTATAAAGGAAAGTATACACTCTATGAGAGAAAGTTAAACCTGCCAAATGTCGCTCGCAATCTTCCTCGTGTCAGTACTTCTCTTTCTCAACTTGAAGGATTTGCCTATGAACATCGTTATGAGTTAAAAAGTTCCAAGTATCTTGCAGAAAGTTCAAAATACATAGTAGAGAGTGAAAAGGGAGGTTATCTCCCTACTCTTTCACTTAGAGGAGACTATACCACACAAAATGTAGATAAGGACTTTATTGCTACAACGCCTAAAACACAATGGCAGGCAGGCGTTGATCTGACATGGAATCTTTATGCAGGAAATCAAACGGATGCCTCTGTACAGGAAGCGAAGATCTCTTCTTTAAGGGCTGCTTCCCAGATGGATGATGTACGTCTTCTGATCAAAAGGCAAGTGATAGAAGCAAGTTTGGGTGTACAGCAGACCAAAGATGCCGTGACACTCTCTGAGAGTATTGCAAAAGCAAGTAAGCAGAAGTTTCATCAGGCAAGAAAACGCTATGAGAATGATCTATCTGATTATATAGAGCTTCAAGAAGCACAACAGGGATATATCAAGTCATTAGGGGATTTGGTAAACTCTTATTATGATTATTATATTGCACTCGCACAACTTGATTTCGCAGTAGGACGATAAGGCAATTTACCTTTGCTTTTGCTATAATAATTTCTAAAAGGATCATTTCATGAAAAAAACATTGCTACTTACTCTTTCATCTTTCTCCTTTGCACTATTTATGGCCGGTTGTACCGGACAAATGGCTGCTCCGGGACTCAGTGACTCAGAGAAAGAGGATGCATGTATCAATTTGGACAGAAAGCTGATAAAAGTAGATAAATTTCTTACTATAGTTGAGCGTAACAGTGCTTTTCATTTAGCAGAAGCGGATCTGGCAATGGAAGCACCGGGTATTACAGAGAGTAACAATAAGCCAAGAATGCTTAAAGATGGAAACAAAAGAAGAGCCGAAATTGAAGCAGAACGTCAAAAACTGGGTTGTGAACCTCTTGAAAAATAATTTAATCTAGAGAAGCTATGCTTCTTTAGATCACCTTCTCCTTTTACTTTTAAAACATTTTCGGATAGATAAAAAAATCTAATTTTACATTCTCTGCTTTGATCTTTTTCCAATGTTCGATCGCCACATTCAATGCAACGATACCCAAAGTAGGTACGTTATCGATAGTCTCATCTATCAGTAACTCTGTTAACTCGGTAGTTTCAGGATTATGACCAACGATAAAGACCATATTGTGTTTATCGTTGATCTCTTTGATCGTGTCAATGACTTCTGTAGGTTCTGCCATATAGAGGGCATCAATGTATGTGATCTTGCCGGAGTAATGTATGTTTTTGGCTAATCCTTCTGCTGTGAGTCTGGCTCTCTTGGCTGAAGAGGAGAGTATGAGGTCGGGCATGATCTTTTTTTCGCTGAGTACCTCTGCCATAGTAAAGATGGCTTTTTGTCCTCTTTTATTTAAACCTCTTTCAAAGTCACTTTGACTTCCGTCATTCCAGTCTGATTTTGCATGTCTGATAAGATATAAATGTTTCATACTTATAGTATAGCAAGAATTGGAATATTTTTAAATAATATACTTTAGTCACTTTGGCTAAAGTATATTGCATTAAATCTTGCATTAAGCCTTGCACTATTTAGAAAAATAGACTATAATCCTACAAAATAATTACATTACAGGAGAAACGCAATGGCAAAACATCAGTTTCAAACAGAAATTGGGCAACTTTTAAAGCTCATGACACACTCTCTTTATTCAAATAAAGAAATTTTTATCAGAGAGTTGGTCTCTAATTCAAGTGACGCATTGGATAAATTCAATTATCTTTCTTTGACAGATGAAAAATTCAAAGCAGACAACTGGTCGGGGAAAGTATTTATCAAACTTGATAAAGAAGACGGCTCCCTCACTATAGGTGACAATGGTATAGGAATGAATGAAGCAGACTTGATGGATCACCTCGGGACCATCGCGAAGTCAGGTACAAAAGCATTTATGGAAAACCTTACAGGCGATGCAAAAAAAGATTCAAATCTTATCGGTCAGTTCGGTGTAGGTTTTTACTCTGTATTCATGGTGGCAGATCATGTGGATGTGATCTCTAAAAAAGCTGGAGAAGAGCAGGCTTATATGTTCTCTACTGATGGTACAGGTGAGTATGAAGTCAAACCTGTTACCAAAGAAGAGCATGGGACCATCATTTACATCAAGCTCAAGGAAGATGAAAAAGAGTTTTTAGACAAGTGGAGAGTAGAAGAGGTCGTGAAGAAATACTCTAATCACATCGCATACCCTATCATGCTTAACCACTCTGAAGAAGAGACAGAGGGTGAAGGTGACGATGCTGTCACCAAGATGGTTAACAAAACTGAGCAGATCAATGCTGCAACGGCACTTTGGACACTCTCAAAATCTGAACTTAAAAGAGATGATTATGTAGAGTTCTATAAAACAATGTCACATGGTGATGATGAACCGCTTAGCTATTTACATAATAAAGTGGAAGGTTCACAGGAGTTTACGACACTCTTTTACATTCCTAAAACAGCACCTATGGACATGTACAGAACAGATTACACACCCGGTGTGAAGCTTTATGTAAAACGTGTATTTATTACTGATGATGACAAAGAGTTACTGCCTCCGTACTTACGTTTTGTGAAAGGTATCATCGATTCTGAAGATCTGCCGCTTAATGTTTCTCGCGAATTACTGCAAGAGAACAGGATTTTGGCAAATATCAAGCAAAATTCAGTAAAAAAGATACTCGGAGCCATTAAAAAACTGAGTGGAGATGATGCTGAGACTTTTACTGCACAATACAATAGAGTGATGAAAGAAGGTATCTATACAGACCAGACGAACAAAGATACACTGCTTGATATTGTCAGGTATAAATCTTCAACACAGGAAGGTCTTGTCTCGTTTGAAGAGTATATGAGCCGTGCTGATTCTGAGAAAAAAGAGATCTATTTCATCATCGGTGATGATGAAAAAGTCTTAAGAAATTCTCCACTTCTTGAAGCATACAAAAAAGCAAATATAGAAGTATTGATCATGGATGATGAAGAGGTAGACAGTATTGTTAGCCCTATGATAGGTAACTATAAAGAATGGAGTCTTAAAGACATCACCAGCGTAGATGCGCCGGATTCTAAAAGTGAAGAAGAGAAAGAAGAGATCTCTAAAGAATTTAAATCGCTTACAGACAAGATCAAAGAAGTACTGGGTGAAGAGGTCAAAGAAGTAAAAACCTCTACAAGACTTACTGAAAGTCCATCATGTGTGATAAAAGATTCTTCTGACCCTATGGCAGGAATGGCAGCGATGTTTGCCCAAATGGGACAAGAGATGCCTGAAACACCACTGATCTTAGAGATAAATCCAGACCATGAAATGATCAAAAAACTCGATGCATTGGAAGATGCTTCACTGTTTGATGACCTCTCCTGGATACTTTTGGATTCTGCAAAACTTTCTGAAGGGATAGAGCCTAAAGACAAAGGAGCATTTGCTTCTCGTGTAGCGTCTTTGGCAACTAAAGCACTTTAATCTATGTCCATACCCTTTGAAGAACTTCTCGTTTTTTCA
>Ga0209633_10006199_pt1 | contig 10268 bp, 10 predicted proteins | sample Cruoilmetagenom1_FD_187290 | JGI IMG/M metagenome (GOLD analysis project Ga0209633, IMG submission 187290) | Oil polluted marine microbial communities from Coal Oil Point, Santa Barbara, California, USA - Sample 1 (SPAdes) (version 2) | ecosystem: Environmental > Aquatic > Marine > Oil seeps ... | reverse complement strand
ACCGCTTCAATGGATACGGCCATTTCGTTGATCGCGCTACTCGCATCGGTAATCTGTTGCGCCTGATGGTCACTCGCCTCGGCCAGATGCATCGCCGTGGCCTGGGTCTGTTGTGCGGCCGTGGATACCTGTTGCGTTGTATCGTTAATCGCCTCAACCAGATTACGCAAGGCGTCGATGGCGTAGTTGATAGAGTCGGCGATCGCGCCGGTGATATCTTCGGTTACCGTCGCGGTTACCGTCAGGTCACCATCGGCCAGGTCACCCATTTCATCCAGCAGTCGCAGAATCGCCTCCTGGTTACGGGTGTTGGTGTCTTCCGTACGACGACGTTGCGACTCTGTCTGGGTCAAACGACGCCGTGAGTCATACAAGTAGAGATAACCCAACAAGGCAACCAGTAATAATGAAGCAATACCAAAGATGTTCGCCAACACCGGCATGAAGCGGCCCTCGGCGGTTTCTTCATAGGCGGCAAACACGTCTGAGATTTTTTTCAACAGTCCCCCAGATGAAGCAAGGACCTCTTCGGCCGCACCCGAGACCTGGAACATTTCCGGTGAGCGTTCCAGAATCGCCCCGACCTGATTACGAATCTCGGCAAACTGTTTGGAAACCTCTTGTAATTTGGCACGGGCACCCGAGGCAGTGATCTTTTCAATCCGCAGGCGAGTATTACCGCGCAACATGTCCTGAATTACACGGCCAAACAGGGCGGCGTCACGGCCGAAGCGGTCAGCCGCCGTTACCGCACCTTCACCCCCGTCCAAGACCCGACTCACATTACTGGAGATACGTTGCATCAACATCAACTGACGGGTGGCAATATAAACCTGATCCGGCTTGGCGCCGAGTTGCGCCATACTGGCCACCACCTCATCCGACAACGCCAGCAGGGTAGGAATCTGTTCATTGATCCCGGTGATATAGGAACGCATGGAGGAAACTACGTCACGGCGTTTGAGGATAATATCGACATTGTCCCGATAACCGGCCCACAACTTGTCGAGGTCGTGTAATGAACCCATTTCACCACTCGCCAGTTCCGGTGTTGCCTGCTTTTGATAATTGAGGATTTCTTCAAATTCGTCACGCGCACCTTGCAGCAGCTTAAACGCCACCACATCACCACGTGCAGCCTGTGAGGCCAGTTTTGCAATCTCTTGCGAGAGTACCTGTTGTTCACCGATTTTGGAAATATAGGTCTTGTCCTTGCGATCCTGTTCAGCACTTAAGATAAAGTAAAAACCCATCGCCAATACAGACACAATTAATAGCACGATAACCAGTACCATGGTACGACCCAATGGCATGTCACCGAACAGCGCTTTACCTGATAAACTCATGATTCCGCTCCTGATACCTTCATTACACCTGGCTCACCAGGCCACCCTGCAAAACAAACTCTTTCACGCGCCGTCGTGTTTTTTTATTTTATTATTCTTTAAAACTATAAAACTATGCCCGGGATGCCACTTCAGCAAACTGCGGATCCTGACACAGCTGCAACATACTGAAGATACCCCAGTAGATATCATTCTGCTGGTAGGCCCCACCGAGATATTCCATCAATTGTTGCGATATCTGGGGGAACATGTCCGTTTGCTCCTCCTCATAAAAATGTCGTAAACCAAATACTTCATCCACCACCACACCGGCCATGACACCCTTCTGATTGACGACCATCAATCGGGTGCGTGAGTGAAGCGGTGTTTTCCTGCCTTCGATAAACATCGCAAGGTCAAGAATCGGTAATAAAGTCCCGCGCACATTGGCCAGGCCCATGACCCACGGCCTGGCGCTGGGTACCCTGGTCAGGGTCGGCAGGGTCAGAATTTCACTGACTTCACCAAACGGGGCAACCAGTCGCACATCACCCATCCGAAAGCCGATACCGGACCAGCTTTGACGCAACTCTTCCTGCTGGGGCAGTCCCAGGGCCTTGCTGCGGCTACGCGTCTCAATGTCGCGTAACAAATCAAACAGTGGATTGGTCTCTGCCACGGCTGCCACTTCCCTTTAACCTCCAAGAATCATCTTGATCTTGCTAACCAGTTCTTCAGCCATCACCGGTTTGGATATGTAATCTTTTGCACCCTGCCTCAGTCCCCACACCCGATCCGTTTCCTGATCCTTGGTGGTGACGATAATAATCGGTATGGATGAGGTTTCTTCATCTTTCGTCAATGCACGGGTAGCCTGAAACCCATTCATGCCCGGCATCACCACATCCATTAAAACCAAATCGGGTTTTTGTTGCTTGGCAACGGCTATCCCGTCTTCTGCATTATCAGCCGATGTAACCTGATGTCCATTCTCTTCGAGAATGGTCCGTAAAACATGTACCTCAGTGGGCGAATCATCAACGATCAGTACGCGCGCCATTTCGTGTTCCTCGCAATTCTATCTAGTGGCATACTGGTTCGCACATTGGCAACCAGTATCTTATTGTTTACTGCCACTTTATTAACGTGTGACATGTTTTTTTATTGCCCCCAATAACTCTTCTTTGGTAAACGGCTTGGTCAGGTACTGCTCTGAACCAACGATCCGTCCGCGTGCCCTGTCAAACAGACCGTCCTTGCTCGAAAGCATGATAACCGGAGTCTTTTTAAACAGTTTGTTATTCTTTATCAATGCCGTGGTCTGATATCCGTCCAGCCTTGGCATCATGATGTCGACAAAAATAATATTCGGTCGGTGGTCGGCAATCTTCGCCAGGGCCTCAAATCCATCTGTTGCCGTAATCACTTCACAACCCACTTTTTTCAGCAATGTCTCGGCCGTGCGGCGAATGGTCTTGCTGTCATCTATGACCATCACTTTCAGCCCGTCATAAAAATCTGTCATTGCTTGCTCTGCGAGTTCCATACCTGAGTATTTATTTAGTCGTTAACCATCTGATTTTTAATGAAAATTAGCCAAACTTCTAATATTTATTCGAAAAACCCCTGCTAAGTACCCATATTATATACAATAATTGGATACAGTAGTGGCTGTCCAGCCTTTTTAACCCGGCCATTATAATGCACCTTACGGGCATCACTACTACTTAAATGTGGAAAGTGTACAATATTACTCCACATAATTAGTAATGTCGTGTTTCACATGGGTTTCAATATGTAAAAAGGGTTAACTTGCTTAATCCTTAATTATTTAAAGGTAATAATTATCAATCTCAATTGGTACTCTATCATGGTGATATTACCGGGTTCAGCGTTTCTGTGGTGTTTCGCGTCAAGACGCAGTGTGCAGGCAATGGCACGGTCCTTGTCAAGCACTGCAACGCCGCCGCGGGACACCACAGGAGCGCCCGAAGGGTTGGTCTGTCAGCATCCATGGCAGCGTTGCGCCTCTTGTGAAGGACCGGGCCATTCACTGCGAGGCGCGCCTTGCCCTGAACGCTGACAGACCAACTGAATCCGGTAATATCACCATGATAGAGTACTATACCCCTTGCCAGACAAAAGCCGAAACCGTTAACGTGTGACGATGACAATCAAACTTGGTGTGATCATGGACCCCATCGGGTCCATCAATTATAAAAAGGACAGTACCCTGGCCATGCTGCTGGAGGCCGAGGCCCGTGGCTACGAACTTTATTATATGGAACAAGCGGATCTGCTGGTGATCGATAACCGGCCCCAGGCGAGCATGCGCCCCCTGACGGTCAAGGCCGATCCTCAGAACTGGCACCAACTGGGTGAAGCGCACATCCGGCCCCTGGCGGAACTGGATACCATCCTGATGCGCAAGGATCCGCCCTTCGATATGGATTACATCTTCAGTACTTACCTGCTGGAATTGGCCGAACAGGCCGGGGTATTGGTCGTCAACCGGGCGCAAAGCCTGCGCGATGCCAACGAAAAACTCTATACCACCCATTTTCCGCAGTGCACCCCGCCCATCCTGATCAGTTGTAACAAGGCACAATTGCAGGGATTTATAAAGGAACAAGGCGATACCATTCTTAAGCCACTGGAAGGCATGGGTGGCGCATCTATTTTTCGGGTGCAGCAGGCCGACCCCAATACCAATGTCATTATCGAAACCCTGACCCACAACGGCAGCCGCCTCATCATGGCGCAGCGTTATATCCCCGAGATCAGCCAGGGTGACAAACGGATCCTGCTGATTGACGGTGAACCCATCCCCTATGCCCTGGCGCGCATCCCGGCCAAGGGGGAAACCCGCGCCAACCTGGCCACCGGGGGTGAGGGGGTGGGGGTGGAATTGACCGAACGGGATTACTGGATTTGCGAACAGGTGGCGCCCGTATTAAGGGCAAAGGGACTGTTGTTTGTCGGTATCGATGTCATCGGTGCTTATCTCACCGAAATCAATGTCACCAGCCCGACCTGTATCCGCGAACTGGACAAGTTTTATGATCTCAATATCAGCGCCACACTCTTTGATCGTATCGAAGTCCATCTCAGCAAAAGAAGATAAGCTCAAGCCATGCCGGTATTCCTGAAGTCACCCCTGTTACTCGCCCTGTTTGTCGGCCTGCTGCTCGGCTGCCAACCGGCAGCAAAAGAATATCGTACGACCCTGTTCAGTTTCGGCACCCTGATCGACATTAGCTTCTGGGGTGTGGAGAAAGACAAGGCCGACAGCGTCATCAAGGAAGTCGAAAAAGACCTGCAATACATGCACTACGCCTGGCATGCCTGGCAACCCGGCCCCATGGGCCGCATGAATATGCTTCTGCAAACCACGGCCCCTTTTTCCGCCAATCCTTCTGTACTCGGCCCCATCATAAAAGCGAGAGAACTTGCCATCGCCAGCGACCACCTGTTTAACCCGGCCATCAGCGAATTAATTGGTCTGTGGGGGTTTCACAGTGATGACCTGCCAAAGGGTCCGCCGCCTGCCGCCGAAAAAATCAAAGCCCTGCTCGCCCAGAAGCCGCGCATGGATGACATCAGCATCGAAAATGTGCGCATGAAAAGCCGTAACCCCCACGTCAAACTCGATCTCGGGGGTGTTGCCAAAGGTTATGGCATCGAACAAATCATGACACTGTTGAAGAATCACGGCATCAGCAATGCCATCGTCAACACCGGCGGTGACCTCAAGGCCATTGGCCAACACGGCAAACGTCCCTGGCGAGTCGGTATTCGCGACCCGCGTAAAAAACAGGCCGTGCTGGCCACGCTGGATGTAAAAGATGGTGAGAGTGTCTTTACCTCGGGGGACTATGAACGCTTTTACGAGTATGAGGGCAGGCGCTACCACCACATTATCGATCCCCGCACCGGTTACCCCGCCCAGGGCACCCGCTCGGTCACCCTGATTCACCCGGATGCCGGCACGGCCGATGCCGCCGCCACGGCCCTGTTTGTAGCCGGGCCGAAAGACTGGCGGCGTATCGCCAGACGAATGGGTATCCGTGCGGTGATGCTGGTGGATGATACTGGCGCCATCCATATCACCCCGGAAATGCAGGCCCGGGTGAACTTCATCACGCCCCCCGGCAATCTGCGCGTCAGCAAAATAAACTAATGCAAACTTTTACCTGTTCGTATTTCCCAAAGCGGTGAGTTTTGCCATACTCTAAAACATCAACACGCAATACTTGATGCACGCCAAACCCTGACATGAGCACCCTGATCACCCACTTACCACGCCGTCATTCGGTCAGTTATAACGACCGGCTGGGCGTAATGATGTTTTTTGCCATGGCCCTGCATGCCGTTATTATCCTCGGTGTCAGCTTTAGCCTGGAAGACATGAGCGATGCCAAACAGCTCGATACCATGGAGATCACCCTGGTCCACAACCAGACCGATGTGGCCCCCGAGGATGCCGATTACCTGGCCCAGGCCAACCAGGCGGGCCAGGGTAATACCGATGAAAAGGTCCGCGCCAGCAGTCCCTTTTCCAACCCGCTGCCGACACCCGACCAGGGCTTTGCCCCCGTCACCCGGCAGGACATCACCCCGCCACCGGCTGACAAGGAAAAGTACCAACGTGAGGTCATGACGATCACCGACAGTCAACGTCGAATATACAGCCGGCCGGAAAAAATTCCCCTGCCCGATGAATCCAAGACCGTCACGGCCGCACAACTGTTTGAACGCAGCAGCGAAATTGCCCGCCTCAGCGCCGAGATCAATAAACTGAAAAAGAGCTTTGCCAAGGAACCGCGTCGAAAATATTTGTATGGCGCCAACGCCAAACAATACAAATATGCCAGCTACATGGATGCCTGGCGCGCCAAGGTCGAACGTATCGGCAACCTGAATTATCCCAAGCACGCCTTACAGCAAAAGATCACCGGCAGCCTGTTGCTGGATGTGGCCATCAAGCCCGATGGCAGTCTACATTCGATCAAGGTCCTGCGTTCTTCCGGCCACCCTGTGCTGGATCGGGCCGCCAAACGCATCGTACGCATGGCCTCCCCCTTTTCGCCTCTCTCCAGGGATATTCTCAAGGAAACCGATATCCTGCATATCCCCCGTGTCTGGCAATTCAAAAACGAGGCCGGTTTGTTTATGAGCGGGGGTTGAACCCCTCGACCCGCTGCCCGATACTAACGCTATGAGCTTGCTCGATCCCAATGCCGATCTGACCAATCACTTTTTGATTGCCATGCCCGCCCTGGCCGATCCCAACTTTCACCATACGGTGACGTACATGTGCGATCACAACCCGGAAGGGGCCATGGGGCTGGTCATCAACCGGCCCATGGAGATGGGCATGGGGGAATTGTTCCGTTATCTCAATATCAACGACTATGACATTGCCCTCGACGACCTGCCGATCTACCAGGGTGGCCCGGTGCAGACCGAACGCGGCTTTGTCTTGCATACCCCCTTCGGCAACTGGGAAGCCAGCATGGAAGTGGCGCCCGATATCAACATGACCATGTCGCAGGACATCATCGAGGCCATCGCCCACGGCGAAGGTCCTGCGCAATACATCATCGCCCTGGGTTATGCCGGTTGGGGCGAAGGTCAACTGGAACAGGAGCTGGCCAGCAACGCCTGGCTCAACGGTCCGGCTGAAAGCGCCATTATTTTTGATACCTCAATCGAACAGCGCTGGAATGCCTCGGCGGCCTTACTGGGTGTGGACATCAGCCAACTCTCAAACGATATAGGCCATGCCTGAGCCCTGTCTGATTAATGCCTAATCATAACGCCCTGACCCTGCTTGGCTTTGACTTCGGAGAAAAACGCATTGGCATTGCCGTCGGCCAGAGCCTGACCGGCTCGGTGACGCCCCTGACCACCCTCAGCGCCGTCAAACAACAACCCGACTGGGCCGGGATTGAGGCCCTTATCAAGGAATGGCAACCGGATCTGCTGATCGTCGGCCTGCCCCTGCACATGGATGGTAGCGAGCAAAGCCTCACACAAAGGGCCAAACGTTTTGGTAATCAACTCAAAGGGCGTTACAATCTACCCGTCGAGTGGATGGATGAACGGCTCAGCTCACATGAAGCAGAGAGCCTGCTGCGGGAACAGGGCAAAAAACGGTCAGATAAAAAAGACATCGACAAAATCGCTGCCGCGCTGATACTGCAAAGCTGGCTGGAACAACAAACAGTTTAACAAGACATGCCTGACATCACCGAGGTCAACACACTCCTGGACAACATGGTCCAGTCTATTCAGTCTGAACTCCAGGCCCGCCAGATAGCTGATCCCCTGATGATAGGTATTCACACCGGCGGCGTGTGGGTGGCCAATGCCCTACACCAGCGACTGGGGCTGAAAGAGGACCTCGGCACACTCAATATCACCTTTTATCGTGACGACTTTACCCGTATCGGCATGCACCCGCGCGTGGAACCCTCCAGTCTGCCCTTTGCCATCGATGATCGGCATATCATCCTGGTCGACGATGTCCTGCACACCGGCCGCACCATTCGCGCCGCGCTGAACGAGATTTTTGATTACGGCCGCCCGGCCTCGGTGATGCTGGCCGCCCTGGTGGTGCGGAGTGGTAAAGAGCTGCCTGTTTGCGCCGATATTGCGGGCACGCAACTGGATCTGGCGGAAGGCCAGCATATTAAACTCAATGGCCCCGATCCCTTGAGCATTGAACTACAGGAAGGCAAGTGAAGCAGCAGGATATTCAACTCGACTCGCAAGGACGCCTGCGTCATTTCCTGACCATTGAAGGACTCAAAAAACAAATCCTCATCGATATCCTCGATACTGCTGAAAATTTTTCCACGGTTGGCACCCGCAACGTCAAGAAGGTGCCCCTGTTGCGCGGCAAGACCATCGCCAACCTGTTTTTTGAAGCCAGCACCCGCACCCGCACCACTTTCGAGCTCGCCGCCAAACGCCTGTCGGCCGATGTGATCAACATGAACATCAGCACCTCCTCCACCACCAAGGGGGAAAGCCTGCTGGATATGCTGCGCAATCTGGAGGCCATGCACTGCGATATGTTTGTCGTGCGCCATCACAGCAGTGGCGCGGCCCACTTTTTTGCGAAACACGTCGCGCCCCACATCAGTATTATCAACGGCGGCGACGGCAGCCATGCGCACCCGACCCAGGGCATGCTGGATATGTTTACCATCCGCCGCCACAAACCGGATTTTACCGCCCTGCGCGTGGCCGTGGTGGGTGACATCCTGCACTCGCGAGTAGCCCGCTCACAAATCCATGCCCTCAACACCCTGGGCGTGCCGGAAGTCCGCGCCATCGGGCCACGCACCCTGATCCCCGCCGAGGCGGAAAGCCTGGGCGTGCATGTCTATCACGATATGAAAGAAGGCCTGCGCGATGTGGATGTGGTCATTATGCTGCGCCTGCAACGCGAGCGCATGCAGGGCGCCTTACTGCCGAGTGAAAATGAATACTACCGCACCTACGGCCTGAGTCAGAAAAAACTGGCCCTGGCCAAACCCGATGCCATTGTCATGCACCCCGGGCCGATTAATCGCGGCGTGGAGATCGAATCCAGCGTGGCCGATGGGCCGCAGTCCGTCATCCTGGAACAGGTCACCAACGGCATCGCCGTGCGCATGGCCATTATGTCCATGGTGTTGGGTCGGCCCAGCGAAGAGCAGGAGGCCGACTGATGGGTATCCATATCAGCAAGGGCCACCTCATCGACCCGGCCAACCAGCTGGATAAAAAGACCGACCTGTTTATCGAGGGCGGCAAGGTCGCCGCCATCGGCACGGCCCCGGCCGGTTTCAAGGCGGAACAAGTGATCGACGCCAGCGGCCAATACGTGATCCCGGGCCTTATCGACCTGCAGGCCCGCGTGCGCGAACCCGGTCAGGAATACAAGGCCACCATCGCCAGCGAGACCCACGCCGCCGCCGCCGGGGGCATTACCACCCTGTGTCTGCCACCGGATACCCACCCGATTATCGATACCCCGGCGGTGATCGAACTCATTCATCGCCGCAATGAAACCGCCGCCTGCGCCGAGATCGTCACCCTCGGCGCCCTCACCAAGGGTCTGGCCGGGGAAGAGCTCAGTGAGATGTATGAGCTAAAACAGGCCGGTTGCGTCGGCGTGAGCAATGCCCGCGCGCCCATTGCCAATACCCTAGTGATGCGTCGCGCCATGGAATATGCCGCCAATTTCGGGCTGACGATTTTCCTCAAACCCGAAGACCACTCCAGCAGCCAAAATGGCTGTGCCCATGAAGGGGTGATCAGCACCCGCCTCGGCCTGCCCAGTATCCCGGAGGCCGCCGAGACCATGGCCGTGGCCCGCCTGTTGATGCTGGTGGAGCAGACCGGAGTGAGGGCCCACTTCTGCCAGCTATCCACCGCCAAGTCGGTACAGATGATCCACCGCGCCCAATACGACGGCCTGCCGGTTACCGCCGATGTCACCGCTCATCATCTCTATCTCACCGAGATGGACATCGGTTACTTCGATTCGAATTGTCATGTCTTCCCACCGCTACGTAGTCAGCGTGACAGGGATGGCCTGCGTGCAGGGCTGGTGAATAACACCCTCAATGCGATTTGCTCAGACCACCAGCCCCATGAACTGGATGCCAAGCTGGCGCCGTTCTGTGAGTCGGAACCCGGTATGTCGACCATCGAGACCTTATTGCCGCTGGCCCTGCGCATCGTCGATGAGACCGAGCTAGGCCTGTCCGAGGTGATCGCCCATCTCACCCACAACCCGGCCAACATCCTCGGCCTGGAAACGGGTCAACTCGGTGTCGGCCGTCGGGCCGATGTCTGCATCTTCGACCCAGACCAGAACTGGACCGTCAATAACGATACACTCAACAGCCGGGGCAAGAACTCGCCCTTCATAGGCTGGGAAATGAA
>Ga0209633_10006198_pt1 | contig 10269 bp, 10 predicted proteins | sample Cruoilmetagenom1_FD_187290 | JGI IMG/M metagenome (GOLD analysis project Ga0209633, IMG submission 187290) | Oil polluted marine microbial communities from Coal Oil Point, Santa Barbara, California, USA - Sample 1 (SPAdes) (version 2) | ecosystem: Environmental > Aquatic > Marine > Oil seeps ... | reverse complement strand
AACTGGGTCGAGAAGTTTGAGGAAATGGTCGCCGTCGCCCGAAAAGGTGCACAACAGGAAACTGAACCGATAAAGGGGGATTTTGGACCTTCGCCGGACATCAGATAGGCACTTCGCAGAAATTGGACAGCGCTTTCGCTATAGAAGGCCCGTGGATGCGGTCTGGCTGATTTTGATTGTCATAATCACCTTGAAATTGGACCGACCTCAGCGGGCGTCTATAAGCAAGGTAGCGGCAACTGCCCGTTACGTCTCATATTCATCCGCTGCGGTGCGGTAGGGTCGAATAGTCCACTCGCCTTTCGGATCGAGGATCACTTCCTCGCCATCCTCGTCAATCATGGTCAGAAAAACCGTGGACCATTTGGCGCGATAGTCTTTGTCGTAGCGTTCAAGCCGCTTGGCGATTTCATACAGCCCTTGCTGCAAATCGGTCATGGATAGCGGCGTGTCGTCCTTTCCCCGGATTTTGATTTTGAAGGATGTGTTCTTGGTGCTTGTTCTCTTTGCCATTGATTCAAAAGCGTACGTCCAGTGGCGCACGGTTCAAAGGCATTGCGTCAAAACGGAGGAGTATTCCTGAGGATAAGTTCTCTGATGCCTCCTACGCTTTGATCCGGCCACAAGCGCGTGCTTCATCGGCATAGGCGTTGATGGTTTTGTCGGGCGTGAAATAGCGGTCTCGCTCAACCGGCAGTCCAAGCTGGCCGCACACGGATTGGATTTCGGCGATGCTGACACAGCCAAGTTCCGGCATACCCAGGCCAAGATCGCAAAGACCGAAAGCGATATCCGGGTTATCGGGATCAAGCTCGGTCAGGAGCCATGTGCACCCGGCATCCGGTGTGAAGAGCTTCACAATGGGATAGAAATCCGCCTCGGCTTTACCGCTTAAATCGAAGGCTTCGCGCACACGGCCATTTTTGAGCAATCGTTCGCGGATGGGTTTGGTTATGAGCTGCATTTTTCATCTCCTTATCTGTTGTTTTCCTCAAGACGCGGAGACGAAAAGCCAGGGGCATAAGGCGGCGGCTCAAGGGGTTACACGGGCCTTAGCCAAGCCTTTTGGGGCGCAGGCAAAGGCTGGCGCGGGCCGCCCCTTGAACCGGTGACGCGCCCGGCTAGAAAAGCGTCAAAACTTGAGGAAAAGCGGGAAGGAGATGGGGCGAATCAGCGGCTCGAAAGCGATCTGTACCAGCGACGAACAACCTGTCCGCTCGAAGAGTCATCGTAGCGAAAACACTCTGCCAGGATGTCTATGGATTGGACTATTCCAGCAAGCACGGGAGCAGATAGCCCGCTTCCGGTACCGGTCTCATAGTGACTGACCCAATTGCCGACAATTGCCGGGACGTGGACCGTATTCAGGTCTTGTTTCTGCTGTTGATCGAGTATGAGGTTTCCGGCCCGATCATGCAGTTGCACGGCATCTGTGATTGCATCAAGACAATTGGAGACCATCCGCGAGCTGTCTTTGATAGCAAAGTCGATCGGCACGGGTATCGCGACGCGCCTGATAATTTGTTGGAGCTTGTATTCAAGATATTGCCTGATGAGATGTTGGGCTTGTGAGACTTGCCCGGCACTAAGAAGAGTGTCGATTGTGGATTTTAGGCGATCAGCACCTTGCGTTTGGCTCAAGACTGCGCCCATTGGCGGCGCGCCCTGTAACTTGTTGTGGTGCCAGTCATCTGTGCCGCCAAGGCGATCAAAATATTTTTCGAGGAGTCCGTCATGGCTGAGGATAATGAACTGTAGGCCGTTTGGATTGACCGGCTGTTGCAGGCCGGTGCGTATCAGTTCCATGAGGAAAAATTGGTGTCCTGAGTCAAAGCTCGACGTCACATCATCAAGTACGACAAAACGCGGAGCGCCGGAATGTTTGAGGGCTGCGGCCAGAAATACGGAGATAGCGAGCGCATTTCGGTAGCTTTCAGATAGAAGTGCTCTTGCGGACAATTTGTGCTGTCCGTGAAATTCACTAAGTTGGACGTGAAGGTCTTCGCGGTCGTCTGCGCGCTGAAGGTCTGGAATCACATCGCCAACATTCATAATTTGCCGGAACATGTCCTTGTACTCGCCGTCAATGTCCGCGATTTTTTCCTTGGAGAGTGCGGCTTCAGCATCAGCAAATAGCCCCGTCGCGTTCGTTATGAACGTTCGCCACCTTTCCCGTATATCAAGGCGCTCTTGTTGTTTCGCCTCTTGCTCTTGATGCTGCCGATATTGCGTAACGGCCTCTACGAACTGCTTACCATGCTCGACTTGCTCAGTTAGCTGGACGAGTGAGGCAGGAAGTTCTTTTTCAAGTTCGGCCTTCTTGTCCTTGGCTGCTTTGAGGCTATCAGCCGCCATTTTGGCTAGCTCTGATGTCCACTCAATTGCCGCCTCAAGTTCAGCCTTTGTGATGTCGCCTGAGCTGAATTTGGAATCCAGTCTGTTATTCTGGCGCTGATCGTCCGCGACCGCTAGTGCCTCGGATTGTTCAAAGCTGTTGAGAAATGTCTTCCAGGTAGATGCCTGCCAAGCTTCCTTTATCTCCTCGGTCTTGGCGGCTGCATCCTTGTATTGAGTAAGTTGCGTTGCGACATGAGCGCTGATCGATTTATCGAAAGTGCTTTCGCAGAGTGGACATGCTTCGTCATCTGTCCAGCTTTCGTTTGCAATCAGGGCATTGGCGGCATCATACAGGCGTTTGAATAAATCGCCTCGCGTCGAAGCAAGCAGTTCATCGCGCTTATCGATAAAACTGCTTAATTGACTTTGATCGCCCTCAACAGCCTTTTTGTCGATCGACTTCAAAGTTTCAAGCTTTGCAATCTTCTCGACGGCCAGTTCAAGCTCCTTACGTTTCTCACCACCTTCTTCAGTGCGAATGGCTGCCTTGATTTCATCGAAGTCAATGTCGGCAAGGCTCTTGCCATCAAAGAATGACTTTAGCAGTTCCACGTCGCCCAAAGCGCGGGTCACGTTGGCGGCATAATCATCGAGCTTTTCAATGTCTTCCAGAGGATTCCCGGTGACATGTTCATAGCTGGTACGCATCGTGCCAAGCGACCGTTGGCCCGCTGCCTGTGCCGTCTCAATTGCTGCGGATATGACTTTATGTTCGAGGTCGGAATTCAGGGCGCGCGTGTCAGATGTCGCCTGGAGTGCCTGACGACAATCTGAATAGGCGGAAAGTCCTAGCAGGGAAGAAAACGTTCGCCCCCGTTCCAAAGGGGATTCCTCAATGAAGCGTGCAAATGTCCGGTAGTCTAGGAGGGCAAATGCCTCCTTCAATGTTTCAAGAAATGCATTCGGGTCGGGATGTCCAGTTGGACTTGTTACGGTCCGATTACCTGCGGAATCTCTTTCCACGCGTATGGCAACGGCAGCGCTTACGTCATCCGATTCAAACTCCAAATCAATGAGGGCGGAGTTCTTAGAGTGAAAACGATTGCAGTAATAGTCCTGGGGTCGTTCTTGCGCTTGAAGCATTTCCAGTTTTGGGATCACACCGTGGATCGCATAACAAAGAGCTTCGAAGATTGAACTTTTTCCAATCGCATTGTCTGCGAAGACCGAATTCACTGCGTCGGGCCGGAATCGAATATCGAGCGGGTCGGCCTCGTTGTTAATTCCCCTGAAGCCTTCAATCTTGAGTCTTGTGAGAAAGTATCGAGGCATCACGCTTGTTGTTCCTTCTCTGGATCAGGAACAACAAGCGCATCCAAGGCTTCCATAATTTTGGCGTTAAAGTCGGAGCGCGCTCTTGTATCTCTTTCTCCGTCGATAACGATTGAAACCAAGCCGTCGAAATTGCTTCTGAGTATGGCAGACATTTCGGGATCAACGTCATCAAGCTCGTCAAGAAATGCAGCGCAGTTCTCGTCAAAGGACTTGATGCCATCGAACCGAAAATCTGACATTTGAGTTTCACTCCTCGGTTTGTATTTCCTCTAGCAACGGCACTTCCAAACCCTCTATTTCTTGGAGCGCTCTGCCTGCGATCCCTTGCAGGTCACCATACATCCCGACTGTAGATTCAATAACGCCTTGAATCTGCGCCTCACGCTTTGCCCAAAGGCGCGTCATTGCCTTTTTTTCACGGTCCAGGTCTGCCTGCATATCAGAAAATTTTTCGACGATCGCTTCCACACGATGCCGAAATCTCGGGCCTGTCAAATACTGGTAGACCAGCTCCATTTTTGTTTCCTGGCCGTCCTGCGCCTGACGTGTGGCGGCAACCTCAATGAGCGTTTGGCGAAGGGCGATCACGAGCGGCATTGCGAAACGTGGTTCGGTAATCCAGATGCCATCGATATGCCCGAATGTGGCGATGTCTTTGGGAAGGGCATTGGATACAAGCACAGCGATTTCAGCGCTTGCGGCCCGCTGATCTCCCCGAAGTTTGGCCAACCAGCCATCACTCCAGTTCTTTGTTCGTTTGGACTCCCAAAGAATTGATCCGCAGGTCTGTCCCATTGGACCACAAACACGCTGAAGCACATCACCTCCAAACTCGCCTTTTCCAACCGGTTCAATGCTGTCCATCGGGAATTGAGTCTGCAAGGTCTTTTCGAGTGCGAGTTCCAAAGCCTCGCCCTGAAGCTGCTGCGAGCCTTGTTCGGCCTTGCGCTTTAGCTCCTCAATCTGCCGTTTCATTGAGGCGATTTGTTCTTCTTTCTCGGTGACTTTGAGTTTGAGTTCCTCTTCTGCTTCCTGTTTCGCTTTCTGGCGGATTTCAGTAACCGACGCCTGGACGCGCTTTTCGACGGTCAGGTCAAGCTCACGCTTGGCATCATCGAGTTCACGCTGTTTGCGGATCAGACCGGCCTGAGCTTTTTGCGCTTCCTCAAGTTTGGCATTGCGCTGCGTCAGCACTTCCTGAAGCTCGGCCAGCTCCTTTGCCTTTGCATCCAGATCAGATGCCGCTGCCAATTTGGCTTTCTTGGCTTCCTCTGCTGCAATCGTCTCTCGTTCTGTCTTCAGCTTCTCCGCAACCTGCTCATCTATGGATTTCTTTGCTTGCTCAATAGCTTTTTGCTGATCTTTCAAGGCGGCTTCACGCTTGGAAACCTCTTCCTCTTTCTGCGCGATCTTTGATTCATACTCCCGGCGTGTCGCCTGAATGAGCGGTGCAGCAAGGGACTCAGTAAGTTTGATTTCCGTGGAACAGTTTGGGCAAGTGATTGTCGGTTCGATCATTCATTGCCCTCCAATGTTACAAGGCTGGCCAGGCGGTTTTGTCGCCCATCGCCACACCGCTCAGTCATTGTTCAATAAGCTTTCTTCAAATAGCGATCTCGAACGTTCCTGAAGCTGAACCTTGTCGATCAGATCCCCCTTCATACGATATGCTTTGAAATAATGCGCGCGTCCGGCGTTTGGATTATCAATCAGCTCAGTTCCCATCTCGTTGCTACGGAGATCAAAGCTGTAAGCCACAACAAATTTATCAACTTCCTTACGGACAAGGTCACCAACCTCGACTAGTTCGTCATCTACCGGGCTATCGGCTGGGAGTATCAAGGTGTGGTGGTGCGCTGTTCCCTCTGCCAATGCGAATGGAGTCGGCGCGACGTACATCTTGCGATCGCGGACAAGAATATCTCCGTAGCTGCCAAAGCCACGAAAGCTTTTATTTTTGTGAACGTAATCGTTGTCTGCATTCAAAAAGCTACCATGGCAAATGACCAAGTCTAGGACCGGATAAGTGTTGCCGTCGGGTTTTGATGGGTATCGGCCAAATACATAGAAAACTTGCCTTCCATTATGCTCGCCGCAAGGTACCTGGCTGTTGCAGTCATAGTCCGCTTCTCTACCTGGATACGCCAACCCCTTTAACTCAAAACCTTCTGTGTATTCTACCAACCGAAAATCAGGATATGTATTTCTTCCCGGTGTGTCGTAATGCAGTCCGATTTCCTGCAAACGGCCTTCAAACCAGTTCTGAAAATGAAACTCCTTGTCACTCGATCCTTCACGGACAATAAGTTTTCCCTCCTTAATTGCCTTACTGCAGGCTTTGAATATTTCGACAGCTTGACTCATCAACTCTCTCCGTTCGTGTTTTCTTCGAGGATTGAACAAGCCATAGAATGCAACCGATCGATTTGCTCCTCTACTTTGTCTTCGGTTTCATGAACAAGCTGAAGGGCACGCGTTTCATCGGAGGCTGTTGAGGCAAATCTTATTAGTTGGGCCATTAGAATAACTCTTACATCATTCCGACTAAGCTTTCGTTGTGCGAGACAAAAACGCCGAACCTGTTCGTTCGATTTTGGAAGAACTACTCTCCAAATGTCGCCGTTGTAATCGTGAGAAGGGACTTGATCGCGCTTTCGGCATACAATGATGATATCGAGATCGATCGGTTCCTTGGCCTGGAGCTTCGGCATTGCCACAGACATTTCCGCTTTGATTGGCTGAACTGCAGATATACGAAACCCACCATGTAGCAAGGCTGTAAGCACCGAACTCCATCCCTCTGAGCGGGAATGATGATAGGTGAATGCCAATATACCTTCGTCTTTGAGAACCCTGTTTGCTTCTTGCCAGACAGTTCCAAGCCGTTCGGTGAAACAGCCAACGTCAGGGTTTTGAACTTCACCTTCGGCACGTGTCGTGCATTCTTTTCGATCACTCAGAAAATGGTTCTGCCAAACATGAAAAAAGTCAGCCAACTCGGAGTAATGCACATTGTCGAAAAATGGTGGATCGGTGATGATGGCATCCACTGACTTACTGGGGATATCGGTTTGGCTGGAATCCCCGCAAGACAGATAAACGCGCATCCCATTCTGAAATGAATGATAGTCCTGAGCGATTTCGTAGCCCATCTTTTCAGAAAGGCCGAAAACCTTCTCTGTTTTTTTGTTTGGAAGAATGCGCTGCTCGAATGGATTTTCTGCGTAATCCAATGCGCGGCGAATTCTCCCTTCAAACATCGTAGAAAAAGAACCGGAACTTTTTTTTGTGCCCCATAGGTTGGCTTCCAACGGCACCCGTTCTGGCTTCAACACGTGATGGGCAAACATATGCCTAACTGCACCTGTGCCTTCACCTTTGTATGAAGCGAAGATATTATTGAACTCTAATGCACCGGAGAATAAACACATGAACAGATCACGGATCATCGAATCGTTGATCTGGCTAATCCGAGTACCAAGAATTGAAAGGCAAAGAAGTTGCCGCGCATTGAACATCTCATGCCAATGGCGGTAATTATATCCCAATGCCTGATTTGTATTGTATCCTGGCTTAATGCGGACGACCGGGTAGGCATTTTCAGTTTTGGAGAGCTCTTGTTCAGCGCGGGCGTACAGCACCCGATCTTCATCCGTGGCGGCGTAATAACCTTTTGTGCCATCTGACTTCAGAACGAGCTTGGCATAGAGTTTATGATTAGGTGCGTGATCTGAATTCCGGATTGTTTTAGCAATCGGGAATTTATGCTCACAGCAGGGGCAGGTTGCGCTCTGTCCTTTAGCGGGACCAACTTGAGGGTTGAACTCAAGCTTGCATCCAAGACACGTTGTTTCCGTATCATCATAACGAACTTCGTTGACTTCGCCGCAATGCTGGCAGACGGTCTGTGCCTTTGGATATTTCTTTCGATAGGCGTGCTGTGCAAAGACTCTGGATGAGAAGAGTTCAACTGGATTACTGCACTCAGGACAATCAACACATTTAACCCAAAAATAATAGAGTACGTCCACCTGCGAGCCGTCGGGCAAAGTTGTCTTATAAAATTGCCGAATGCGATCGGCTGTATCGCGTTCTATCTGCTTAAAGACGCTCAGCACGTCAGTTCGACTGTGAACGGCAAGTGCATTTTTCACAAGAAAATGCGCCACCGGATTGATATCCCTACCAATCGCGTTGGCACCCAACTTCAGTGTTTCGCCCAAAGTTGTCCCACTGCCCATAAAGGGATCGAAAACATCCTGATCGGGTATGGAAACTTTACTGTAGTAAAGCTCCAGCAAATTGCTTGATGTTGGCGCAAAGCAACCGAGAACTATCGCACGAAAAACGCTTCCTAATCGTTGTGCCCACCATTTGTGAACGTGGTAGATGGGTCTGTTGATTTCCTTCCGCCAACTTTCGGCTTGTGCGATATCGCTAAACGCCTCAAACGGAAAATCATCGTCCTCAATTGCGCGTAGCCCTTCGCCGACCGACAAAGTGACACCACTATTTGACGGGACGAACCGTTGGTCATCACATTCTTCAAAGAGATCGAGATTAAGTGCGTTCTGAGGCATCACATCACCCCAGGCTGAGATTTGGATTTTGCCTTATGGACATAGGGCTGCACTTTGATTTTCCCTACCTTTTTATAGGCTTGCGCAATATCGTAGGTATTTTGCATGCGCATGAGTTTTTTCATTGAAATGCCAAAGGCTTTTTCGAGCCTGATCGCCATCTCGGTAGAGAGTGCGGTCTGCTCATTCAAGAAGTTCGACATAGCCTGGCGTGTAATGCCAAGAGCCTTGGCCGCCTCGGTTACGGATAATCCAAGTGGAGTGATGACTTCCGTTCTTACGAAGTGCGCCGGATGGAGTAGCCTATCAGTAGGCGAATCTGTATCATTCATGAGTGAAAGCTAGCAGGCGTGATATTTTGGTGTCAACTGTCAATTGACGGTTTACATAAACACCTCGATATGTGCTGTCTCCTCCAACACTTACATCCAGCCAAGTCGGCACGACTCTCGACGCCGAAGCGATCCGTTCAATCTTCGTCTATGACGGCTTCACCCTTCTGCTTGACGACTGATCGCTTCGACATCGTGGCTAGTGTGCGAATCAGGCGGGGTGCCATTCCTAGTCCTGATCCGTCTTTGGCCGAACATCTTTCGGCCTTTTCGGACGGCGGACATTGATCGCGGCGGCGTCGAGCGTCGTGCTGATGTGCGAGGCGTAATATTTTTCGATCATCTCAACGCTGGTGCGGCAGTTTTTGGCGATCTGATAAATGTCAGCGCCTTCCAGGAGCCGGAAACAAATATAGGTGTGCCGGAGGCTATAGGCCGTCCGCCTGCCACCGTCCCTGTCAACTTTCAAGTCGTTCTCGTTCAGGATCGCATTAAATTGCTTCTTATGATCGGCAGGGAACACCTTGTCGGTCGGTTCGGGGTTGTTCCTTTCAACGAGTCGCTCAAAGGGGCGCACGGCATTTGCCATGCTCTTGCAATAACCGATGCCACGCTTCCCCCTGACCTCGATCAGCAGGATTGTTTCATCGGTTGCCTCGTCCTCTACGATTTCAACATCCCGGTATTCAAGAGTGTTTGCCTCATCAGGGCGCAAACCTGTGTTCGCCATGAAGAGGATATAGTCGTGCAATTGCTCGCAGGCCCACTGCCTGCCGGTCCCTTTGTTTTTCTTCGCGCGCGTGCGCGAGGCTTCATAAAGAGTCTTGTATTCTTCCGGGGAGAACCATGCCCGGCGGGTGATCTTCCCGGCGGTCTTGTAGGGCATCGAGAAGTCAGGCAAATGTTCAAGCCAGCCATGCCGAATGGCGGTCTTAATGACCTGACGCAGCGTTACGGTCTCATGAAGCATGGTTGAGCGGGAAGGAGCTTTGAACTGCGGTGTTGTCTCCGGGTCTAGGCGGAATATCCGATATTCCTGAACCAGGCCGGGGGTGATCTCCGATAAGCCTTTGTCTCCGAAGAAGGGGAGAAGATGCAGCCTCAAGCGTATTTTGTGTCCCTCAACATAGTCGGCATTACGCTGTCCTTCTGTGATGACCTCGTATTCTCGAAGGAATTGATCGGCAGCTTCGCTGAATGTCTTTTCTGATTTTAGTTCGCCGCGATTGTCCTTGCCTCGTAGCTCAAGAAACCAGTCCTCGGCGAAGTCTTTCGCGTGGGAGAGGCTTTCCTGTTTTGTGCTGACGCGGCGGTTCTTGCCCGCCAGATATGTGGCGCATTGCCAATAGCTGCTGTTGTCTCTTTTATAAACGTGGACTTTTCCGCCCAAAATTGTGTGATTAGCCATTTATTCCTATAAATCGTCAAAATGTGTGAAACTGTGTAATAGTTGTGTAAGTATATTTAAGGTAGATTTTGAGCGCAAGGAAAATCGTTAATTTATTGATTATATTGAATAATTTAGCATTTATTTGAATTATTTAATCTAGAGATCATGAGATTAGGAATCTGATGCTCTATCCATCTGAGCTACGGGGCCTTGTTCCGTGATACCCCGGCGGTTGATATGGCTCAAGGCCGTTTGACCATTGTGCGTGATAGCCCAGTTGGGGTGAGCTGATGTT
>Ga0209633_10006197_pt1 | contig 10270 bp, 8 predicted proteins | sample Cruoilmetagenom1_FD_187290 | JGI IMG/M metagenome (GOLD analysis project Ga0209633, IMG submission 187290) | Oil polluted marine microbial communities from Coal Oil Point, Santa Barbara, California, USA - Sample 1 (SPAdes) (version 2) | ecosystem: Environmental > Aquatic > Marine > Oil seeps ... | reverse complement strand
CAGCAACACGTTGATCCAATAATTGGAAAATTTCATCCGCGAAACCAAAATAGTTGCCTAAGGCAAAACGAACCTGTGGATACTGTTGTTGCAAATGTTCATGCTGACGTTTAATGCGTTCAATCAAGGTACCATCAAACAGGTAGTACGGCAGAATGACAATTTGCTTCATCTCCAGCTTGACCTGTTTCTGTATCGCATTCTCCAGGCGTGGATGAGTAATACCGGTAAAGGCAATATCGACCTGCTCGTGTTCGCTGTCTTCATATAACCAGCGCGCCATCTTGGCGACCTCACCATTGGCTACGCGGTCGGACGAGCCCCTTCCCAACAAGACAATGCCGGTCGTTTTTGGATCCGGCATATCCAGCTGCAGCATAGCCTGGTGTAATTCATATTTGAGAATTTTTAAAATGGGTTCGCCTGCGCTCAAATGAGGGGTATAAATAAAATCCACATTGGGATGGCGCTGTCTTGCCTTGGCCATATGCGCAGGGATTTCCATTTTGACATGCCCGGCGGCATTTAAGATTAAGGGCACGACAATAACACGCGAGGATTTCCGGGCCGCACTGTCAAAACCGGCATCGAGTAATACCTCGGCAAACTCTATAAAGCAGACTTCGATTTTCCAGTCGGGGCGGCGGCTGCGCCAGACTTGCACGAAGTCCTCGATCTCCCGGTTACCCCCCTGGGCACGCGAGCCGTGGCCAACCAGCAGTATGGTCTCATTCATAACGCGCCCTTGCCGTTGTTCGCGACGCCTGTCCGGGCCGTGTCCGTCAGTGGGGTGTCTGATTCAAAAATCGTGTCTGTTTCATCGTCCCAGCCATCCCACAGGTAATCGTCGGCGATGCCATCGGCGATCAGACGGAAGGCATAATGCACCTGCTCCTTGTAGAAATCACAAAAGGCACCGATACGATCCATGCCACCGTTCATTGCATGTGCCTCCGCCGGACAGGGCGAACCGCAGAAATGGCGTATGGCGCAGTCACGACAGGGGGAAAAACTGTCCACATCACGACCCGTCACGAGACGAAAGGCATCGGAATCGAGTACCGGCTCGACGCCTGACTCGAACAGGTTGCCGCCACGGAAATCCGGCAGGCCGATGAATTCGCTGCACGGATAGAGATCACCGCTGGCAGCCAGGGCGAAGAAGGCACGACCGCCACCGCAGGGGGAGATGTCACACATCAGCCGTCGCGCCGTCGGTGCGAGAATGGAGATGAGAATATTGGCGAAATTGGCCACCACCAGCTTGCGTCCGGTTTGAAGATACAACTCGTGGCTGCGGTCAAGGGCGGCGATAAAGGCGCGTGCCATATCGCTATCGGCCGGTTTTACACCACGGGCATCGGGCAGGGTGCAACGCACGGTATTGAGCATGCAGGTCGGCACCTCATGGGCGTGGAACAGCTCGACCATCTGCGTCAGATGCGTCAGGTTCTCGGTCGTGCAGGTGGTGATCACACTCCAGGCATCATAACCGCGCAGGGCCTCCATCGCCTCGATAACCCGCTGATGTACGCTGCGCCCCCCCCAGGTACGACGGGTTAAATCCGTGACCGCTGCCTCAGGACCATCAAGGGAGAGGCCTATGCTGACCCGGCGACTGGTAAGAAAATCAATGGCCGATGCATCAAGCAAGGTACCATTGGTCTGCAGACCGAAAATAAAATCATCCGCGAAGGCATCAATGGCGGCAAAGACCCCACGCTGGTTCATTAACGGCTCTGAGCCATGAAAGATGATTCGCGGTTTACGCCCCTCAGGCATTATTGTCGAAAAATAATGGCGCAGCTTGTCCAGCGCCGCCAATAGTTTATCTTCCGGCATATGCTGACCACCATGGCGCATATCACCGGGCAGGTAGCAATAGGTACAATCGAGATTACAGCGTTCAGTGGGGTTCACATAGACCGCCGACGGCTGCAGCTCGAAGCGTAGCGCGTGCAGCTCACGAGCGAAGTCACCGGCCTTCTCGCGGAATGCGTCGAGTAGCGGTCCACCCGCCAGGGTCTCGGCAACCTGTGTCTTGTCCACCAGCGCCCAGAAGGCGGTATCGGGATCGGTCAACGCCATGTAGTGGGCGTGATCGATATCCACCGGGGTCAGGGCAGCGTTCGTCATTTTCCTTTTTTCCGGTCCATCAGCACATAGTGTGACAGGCCGACGCCATCGGGGTTACAACTCTTGCGTACCGCGATAGTCGGTACCGGAGCGGCGGCGGTAGTTTGTTGGTCTTGTCTGGATTTGGTTTTTTGCATTGTTATTTCCTTTGTGTGTGTGAAAAACAAAAAGTGGACTGTTGTAAAATTATTGTGCGGCCTTCACGCCCTTGCGAAAGCGATGGCTGAAGCTGGCGTCATACAATTTCGATCTCTTCAATTCCGGCCACTGGCGCGCACCAAGCGTGGGGCTGGCGATTATCATTGCCTGACTGTTAATCTTTTCCTGCCTGCACTTGTCACGAATATCACTGAGAGTGCCACGGACAATCTTTTCTTCACCCGGCCAGCTGGCCTTATGCACCACCAACACCGGTGCCTCCGGAGACCAACCGGCATCGAGTAAGGCCTGCTGCACTTTCTTTAGCAGGGTAATCGACAGAAACAAACATAGCGTACAGTGGTGCGTCGCCAGCTCTTCGATAGACTCGCCCTCCGGCATGGGCGTGCGGCCCTCGATGCGCGTCAGGATCACCGTTTGCGTAATCTCCGGCAGGGTCAGACTCTCAACCCCCGCCGCCGCCGAGGCCATGGCCGATGACACGCCGGGGACGACACCAATATCGATACCCGCGGCATCCAGCGGCTGGACCATTTCGATCAAGGCACCGTATAAACCGGGGTCACCGGTTTGCAGGCGTATCACCGTCTTGCCCGCCTGTGCCTGGGCGACTAACCAGGCGACGATCGCTTCCAGGGTCATGCCCTTGGAGTCGGCGATCACGCAGTCGTCTTTGGCCCAACGGGTTGCGGCCTCGGATACCAGTGAACCGGCAAACAAAATGGCGTCGGCACGCGCAATCAGGTCACGGCCCTTGACCGTGATCAGATCCGGGTCACCCGGTCCGGCGCCAACGAACCAGACTTTACTCATGACCTATCTGGCAAGATTCAGGTCGGTAACGGCAAAGCACTGCCTGACCCAGGCATGCTGCTCATAGCGTTTTAATAAACGGACCGCCGTATAGGTCACGACCGGTTCGACAAGCACGAGTAAGACATAAGAAGAGGCAAAGGCCGCCCAGGCCGCAAACGGCGTTGCCACATCACTCACCGATAACCAGAAGCCGACCATGAGGGTCACACCGCTATAGTACATGGCATCCATTTTAACGATCTGACGCCAGTGTAGCGTACTGCCCTGTTCGCGCAGTTGGCGACCAATCGTATAGTGCACGCTCAGTAACGGCAGAATCAGTGACAGGCTATTGACTGCAAGCTGCGGCAGGTCCCACGGTGAAAACACCAGGCCCTGCAGTAACAGGCCGCCCGCAAAACCGAGCAGGGTCGGGATAAAACCCAGGGTGAGATACATGGCCATGGCGCCAACGAAGTGCAACTCGGATGGACCGATGGTGTAGTGAAAACTCTGCATGAACAGGGTAAAGAATACCGCTGCCAGCAAGGTACGAATAATGTCGCCGGGACGTTTGATTAACTCTTTGGCATAGGCCAGCAGAAGACCGCTGGCGGCAACATCGGCCAACACGATTTTGGATTGCGCAATATAGCCTGGTTCAATATGCATATAATTCTCCCCTTATGGTAATTTTAACTTACTTTAAAGTCCTTCTAAAAACATCTGATTGCGCTGTCATTGCGCCCGCAATGACAACTTAATCAAAGGACCATTAACTTAAAACTCAATACCCTGCTCCGCCTTAATACCCTCGGCATAGGCGTGTTTCAGCTTTTTCATTTCCGTGACCGTATTAGCCACGTCAATCACCTCTGCGGCTGCATTACGCCCGGTCATGATCACGTGTAACCAAGCGGGTTTTTCTTCACGCAGGAAGGTGGCAATATCTTCACCACTAATCCAGCCATAACCACAGCAATAATTAATCTCATCCAACACCACCATATCGTATTCCGCGGAGCGGATCTTTTTCTTACAAAACTCCCAGATCTCAAGGCTGGTTTTGATATCCTGCTCCGGATTCTTTGTGTCCCAGGTAAAACCATCACCCAGGGAATGCCATTCGATATTGTCGAAGCGCTTCGCCGCCTGTTGTTCACCGGTCTTCCACTGCCCCTTTATAAACTGGATCACGCAGACCTTCATACCCCAACCGGCAGCACGGAAGACCATGCCAAAGGCACTGGAGGATTTGCCCTTGCCTTCACCGGTATTGACCAGGATTAAACCCTTGCGACGTTCACGACTCTTCATGCCGTGCCACCTAACCAGCTGGCCGCCACATCGGGGGCGCTGGGAAAATACCAGTGCACATAAGAGGCGCGTACATTTTTATACTGCATGCCTTTATCACCACGATCCAGATTAAAGGCTGTCGGTAGTGCTTCTACATCATCACGAACTGAGTGGTGAAACTCATGGCCTTTGATACCCGAGTCGCACTGGCGATAACCTAATGCGGCCAGGCGATCCTGCATACAGGTCTTAAAGGGCAATACGCCGGCCATGGTCCAGACCTGTTCAGATTTATCCTTGAGCGACTGACCCAACAACATCATGCCGCCACACTCGGCGAGCACCGGTTTACCTTTTTCAATAAAGACCTTTACCGATGACCAGCTTTTTGAATTTGCTAATGCCTCGCCATAAAGTTCCGGATAACCGCCGGGTAGCCATAAGGCGTCACAGTCTTCCGGGATGGCTTCACCTTTTACGGGTGAAAAAAATGATAGCTCTGCACCCTGCTCCTGCAACCAGTCAAGATTGGCCTGATAACAAAAACAACAGGCCTCATCGCGGGCAATGGCAATTCGTTTGCCTTGTAAGCGTAAGCCTGATGTTGTTTTAGTATTGGATGTCGTTGCGAACGTTTCACCAAATGCAGCAGTAAGCACATCGGCCTGCACGTGTAAGAAGGGCAGAAAGTCTGGCAGCGGATATTCATCGGGACGCATCAGACCAAGATGACGTTGCGGCAGGCTCGGGGCCTGTTTACTCATCCAGGCGACCAGTGGCGGCAGGTGATAATCGGCGAGAAAGTTCTTTATTAAGCTCGCGTGGTGTTCGCTGCCCACATGATTGGCAATAACACCGCTAATAGTCACGCCCATGCTACTCGCCTGATCCACAAAGCCTTTGACCAGCGGCACTATTGAACCACTCATGCCCCTGGCATCCACGGCCAGACAAACCGGGATATTCAGCACGCGTGCCAGATCGGCGCTGGAACCTTCACCGCCGACACCCTCACGGCCATCGAACAGGCCCATGACACCCTCGATAATAGCGGTGTCGGTTTTGCCGACGACACTATTATAGAGATGTCGGCATTCCGCCGTACCCATCATGCGGGTATCGAGATTACGAGAGACCTTTTGGGTGACGATCTGATGCCAGAGCGGATCGAGAAAATCAGGGCCAGCCTTGAAGCTCGCCAGGGATCGCCCCTGCCCTTGCAGATATTGCAACAAGGCAAGCGTCAGCGTGGTCTTGCCACAGCCGGATTGGGTTCCCGCGAGTAAAAGCGACTTCATGCACACGCCCTGAGAAAGCAGACTTATTATCAGCGCCGGGAAAAAAGGGAATACAAGTGTGGTTCACCTGGATTCAGCCCGTTACCCCGGGGCATATTCCAATTACAGTCACTGACTACCATCAATGACCTGTCTTCTAGGGCCGGTCTCCTGGCTTGCCGTCATCCTTGCTTGTTGGCCTTCCCATGCAGCAATACACAGTGGCAGAAAACAAGCGCGTCAGGCTTACAGTAGCGGGGGCTGCGCCGGATTGAAGAGAGCAATAACCTCTATTTTCACCGGACTTCCCGTTTCATCCTACGCAAGAAATGCGATTAGGAACCCTATACGGCATAGTAATCCCTGGCCCTGGCCACTGCAAGCAAAGCTTCCATCACTGAAATCGGGGGATATAGACTTATCCATGAAAATTCAGAACCTTATAAATAAAAGTTAATGAACTACATTTTATGATGTGCCAATGCTGAATTTTTTGCTATATCACCTGTCCACTTAATACTTCATTCAGCTTGCCGCTATACTATGACTATCTCAAACACTTCGACGAGGCTTTTCAGAATGCGACACTACAAAATCCCCGCACTAGTACTCAGCATGGTCTTGACACTGACGGCCTGTGCCACCGATGAATACGGTAACAAGCGCAGCCTCACCGATACGGAGAGAGGCGCCATTATTGGCGCAACCCTTGGCGCCCTGGCGGGGCGCAATACCCGCGATACTAATACACGTATTCTTTACGGTATTATTGGTGGCGTTGCCGGAGCTGGTGTAGGCAATTATATGGATAGCCAGAAAAAAGATTTTGAAAAGAACCTGAAAACTGAAATTGATCGTGGCGATGTCATTATTGAACGTCTGCCCGATAATTTGTTAATGGTCACCATGTCATCAGAGACCGGCTTTGATGTTAACTCCACGGTCATCAAGCCGGGGTTTAAAAGTACCCTTGGCAAGATTGCCGCCATCGTCAACCGATACGGCAAAACCCATCTGAGCCTGGTGGGCCATACCGACAATACCGGTTCAAGAAGTTATAACCAGCGACTCTCCGAGCAACGTGCCGCATCCATTCAGCGCTACTTTCTGTCACTTAAGGTGATACCGCAGCGAATGACCATCTATGGCATGGGTGAGGACAAGCCCCGTGCCTCGAATGCCACCGCCCTTGGTCGTCAGCAAAATCGTCGCGTTGAGATCATTATCGAACCATTGGTCAAACCGAATTAACATTTCGTTTATATAACCCAGGGACGAGAAGGATTGAAAACAATACCTGAGACAATTCAGTTTCATCAGAAAGACGACTGACAATTTATAGTCGTCTTTTTTTGAAATTCTTTGCGCCTTTACGTTAAAAAAGTTTTTTCAAAAAAAAGGGCGGTGTATCACCGCCCTTTTTTCATTCTAGTTAAAGCCGATCATGTCAACAGCGGCACCATTAATAACGCGACGATGTTCATAATCTTGATTAGCGGATTGATTGCCGGACCGGCAGTATCCTTGTAGGGATCACCCACCGTATCACCAGTAACCGCCGCCTTGTGGGCATCGGAACCTTTGCCACCGTGGTTACCGTCTTCGATGTATTTCTTGGCGTTATCCCAGGCGCCACCACCGGTGGTCATGGAAATAGCGACAAACAAACCGGTAACGATGGTACCGATCAGGACACCACCCAGGGCCACTTTACCCAGTGTGAGGCCGACGATAATCGGCACCAGCACGGGTATCAGTGAGGGAATGACCATTTCCTTGATGGCGGCCTTGGTCAGCATGTCTACCGCCTTGGAATAATCAGGCTTCTGAGTGTAGTCCATGATACCGGGCATCGCTTTGAACTGACGACGCACCTCATTCACGATACCGCCTGCGGCTCGACCTACTGCCTCCATGGCCATGGCGCCGAACAGGTAAGGGATCAGACCGCCGATAAATAGACCAATAATGACCATGTGGTTAGACAGGTCAAAATGTATTACACCGCCACCAGCATGTTGCGACAGGGAGGTGGTGTAATCCGCAAACAGTACCAGAGTAGCCAGACCGGCAGAACCAATGGCATAGCCTTTGGTGACAGCCTTGGTGGTGTTACCTACCGCATCCAGCGCATCAGTAGTCTTGCGCACGTCTTCCGGCAGATTGGCCATTTCGGCAATACCACCGGCGTTATCGGTGATCGGTCCGTAGGCGTCGAGGGCCACGATGATACCGGTCATGGACAGCATGGCGGTCGCGGCAATGGCGATACCATACAGGCCAGCCATGTGATGTGCGGTCCAGATAGACAGACACACGGCCAGTACCGGCAGGGCAGTCGACTTCATGGAGACACCCAGACCAGCAATGACATTGGTACCGTCACCGGTAGTAGAGGCCTCGGCAATATGCCGCACGGGCGAGAATTCCGTTGCCGTGTAGTACTCGGTAATCGCCACCATCAGTACCGTCAGCACCAGTCCCACCAGAGCAGAGCTAAACAATTGCATGGTTGTGTACATACCGTTATCACCCATCATGGCATCGGTAATGAAGTAGAAGGCCACTGCAGAAATGACCGCAGAGACAATCGAGCCACGGTACAGGGCATTCATAATCTTGCCGCCTTCTTTAATCGAAACGAAGAAGGTACCGATAATGGAGGAGATAATCGAGGCGCCACCGAGGGCCAGTGGATAGATAATTGCTGTCTCACCCATGCCCTTCATTAACAGGCTACCTAATAACATAGTCGCAACGATGGTTACGGCATAGGTCTCAAACAGGTCAGCGGCCATGCCTGCGCAATCACCAACATTGTCACCCACGTTATCGGCGATAACCGCCGGATTACGGATGTCATCTTCCGGGATACCGGCCTCGACCTTGCCGACAATATCGGCGCCGACATCGGCACCCTTAGTGAAGATACCACCACCCAAACGAGCGAAGATAGAAATCAGTGAGCCACCGAAGGCCAGACCGACCAGGGCGTGCAAGGGATCGTGTGATCCCATTTTTTGCAGAATGATGTAGTAACCGGCAACACCCAACAGACCGAGGCCAACCACCAACATACCGGTAATGGCGCCACCCCTGAAGGCAACTTGCAGACCGGCATTCAGACCGCCACGCGCCGCTTCTGCAGTGCGGGAATTAGAACGGACCGAGACATTCATACCGATAAACCCGGCTAGACCGGAGAACACGGCGCCAATGGCAAAACCAACAGCCGTTTCAATATGCAGGAAAATGCCAAGCAGGACACACAGCACAACACCCACTATACCGATGGCCATATACTGACGCTTCAAATAGGCCGAAGCACCTTCCTGGATCGCCAGAGCGATCCGCTGCATTTCTTCATTGCCTGGAGACCGCTTCATGAGGCCAGAGATCGTAACGACCCCATAGCCTAATGCGAGCAGCGAGGCGATTAACGCAAACATCAATCCCGAAGACATAAATTCTTTCCTCCTAATTCATTCATTATTGTTGCTACCTATATTTTTAACCACTGTTCGACTAAATCTTTCAAAAAAACCGCGCCAGTATATGCTCAATACCAGCTGACGTATTGATCCTAATCATGATCCCGTCAAACAATGGTGAAAAATTACCCTACAAACAGCGCCTAATCCTATGCCGATTTGAGAAAGATGCGAATTAAATTCACTGATAGCCAAATCAATCAAACCGAGTTGAACAATGCATCAAAAAATTTCCTATAAATTACAGTCAGATGCAATTGATGGCTAATTTTTGCACAAGATTGATGCGCTATGCACATTACCATATACTGATGCGTTTCTTGAGTAGCTTAATCAGGTACACACGCAACACAAACACCACCATGCCATGCGCTCTTAATATTCAGTCGCAGTATTCCTGGGTTAATGGGGAAGAGAATCCATGTTGAAACAAACCATCGTTATCATCGGCCTGGGCGAAATGGGCGGCGTCTTTGCCCGCGGTCTGTTGCGTCTTGGACACCCGGTATTTCCGGTAACACGGGATATGGATTTCGAACTCATTGCCACTGAGATTCCAAATCCCGGCATGGTATTACTAGCAGTGGGTGAAAGTGACCTGCACCCCATCCTGGAAAATATTCCAGACAACTGGCGCATACACCTGGCCCTGTTACAAAATGAATTGCTACCACGTGACTGGCAGCAACACAAAATTGAAACCCCAACGCTGGTGTCGGCCTGGTTTGAAAAGAAAAAAGGCCAGGACTACAAAGTCCTGATCCCCTCACCGCTATATGGGCCCAGTGCCGAATTACTGGCAAAGGCATTGGACAGCCTCGGTATACCCAGCTTTCATGCCCATACCGCAAAAGATATCGAATACGAGCTGGTGCGCAAGAACGTCTATATCCTCACCACCAATATTGCCGGCCTTGAAACTGGTGGCAATGTCGAGGCATTATGGAATCAACATCAGGATGTTGCTCGCAAGGTAGCCAATGACGTCATGGATATTCAGGCCTGGCTGGTGGGCCATGAGCTTGATCGTAATAAGCTAATCAATGGCCTTGTCGAAGGTATCAATGGTGATCTGGAACACATGTGCATGGGCCGCTCGGCATCGGCCCGCCT
>Ga0209633_10006196_pt1 | contig 10270 bp, 13 predicted proteins | sample Cruoilmetagenom1_FD_187290 | JGI IMG/M metagenome (GOLD analysis project Ga0209633, IMG submission 187290) | Oil polluted marine microbial communities from Coal Oil Point, Santa Barbara, California, USA - Sample 1 (SPAdes) (version 2) | ecosystem: Environmental > Aquatic > Marine > Oil seeps ... | reverse complement strand
TTGTTGAAAGAAATTATATTATCTTGTGACATGGTGGTGTGTTCCTATTCTGTTTTTTCAGGACAGCTAAGAATACACCACTAAATCTTTCTCAAAAATCCCCATACACAACTTTTAGCTATATCTCAAATAATAAGGAAAAGGGCTAAAGCTGAGATTGCAGCAATAAGCGTTGTCATAATTGTATAGAACATGACACGTTTTCCTAAAAATTTTACTTCGCTAAACCCTTCTATTTTTGAAAGCGTTGAAGTTATGGAAAGAAAAATTAAAGGCGTACTCACAAGACTCAGAAATTTAATATAAATTTCTGAAATAATGTCTGAGGTTGAATGCATCATTTTCGTGCCATATAGACCTGTGATGATGCCCAATACCATAGCGATAATAATTTGGTTGCGCGTTGATTCTAAAAATAGCATGTTCCAGCTTCCTAAAGAGTAATAAATTAAATATATATAGAATATAGACTGTAATCTTTAGATTTTTTTTGATCAAAGGTAATTAAAGATTAAGTCAAAGAGTGTTTAGTGTTGACAACACAAACATCGTTTTTGAGAACAGGAATTTAGGATTATAAAATCTGGTAACATTAACTATTTTTTCTTTCGATTCTTCTAAGGAGTAAAAGGATAGCTCTAAATTGTCAAGTTTATTTCTTAGCAGGCATTGAAAAGGAGCCAGACATTTAAGAGGTATCCAGCTCCTTTTTAAGGCGGGGCTGTGACGCCCTTAATGCCTTAATCTTTTTTGAAAGCTCTCGGTGTCCTATATGTATTAGAGAGGAGATACAACATATAAAAACACCCGAAAGCTGTAATAAAGGCTCCAGTGCCCGCTGTGGCAACTGAGTAGAATGCTTCCTCCCCATAAGAATATTCCGAGAAAGACACGATCGCATCAAACAAGAGATGAGCTGAGAAAAGGAGGCGTGTATTTTGTAAAATCGTCTTCCTGGGAAATTAACCCTTCTAATTTTTGAATAGCTTTCCCCATTAGAAAGAATTTTGAAGCGTTAGAAAGAATTGCGACTAGTCCATCTCCTGTGCCTAAACCATCTAAAGGAACAAAATGGAGGAAGGCATTGCGTCCAATACTAACAGCTTGGCTTTTCTTTGAGTTTTCTTGATCAGGGTTATAGAGGTAAAATTTTGCTGTATCTTTAGAGGCACTAAGGGCGCGAAACAACACCAGCAGATTGCTGATCTGCTTCATCATTGTCCCTTAGATCAGCCTGTGAGGCTTTCAAATCGAGAGAAATGAAACAAAGTAACGAGAAAATAAAAGTGAGAAGTTGAGTGTTTTTTTTCATAGTAATAAGATCCTGTTTTTTTGTGTTAGGGCATATTGAAAAGAATAAACCCTCCCTGAGTTTACCAACTAACATTCTGATGTAAATATTTTTTTAGAGATTGCCGCGGCACAAATCGGCACAAAGGAGGGGCGATGCCCCTTAATAATATGTGAGCGTAGGCTTTTTACTTTTAAGAGAGTTTTTTAAGAACACTATCCAGAGCCTTATTAACATATCCGGCTTCTTTATCGTCAAAAAAGCCTTTAGCAACTTCAACATATTCGCTAATCAATAGAGGTTTTGGAGCTTCTTTATAAGGATCTAGGAGCTCTGCAATGCCGACCATTAGAATGCCTTTTAAAACGGCATCAAGGGCATCAAGAGTCCACGTACCAACAACGATCTGCTCGAGAATATCGTCAATTTGATCTTTGCGTGTCTCAAGACTCTTCATGATATGAAGGAAAAGCTCGCGATCAGGAACGACAGGATGATCATGATTTTTAAAGCGAAAATCAAGAAAGCTTTTGGTAACGCGCTGGTAGGGAAGTTGATTATGGTTTGCTTCATAGGCGGCTTGAACGGCCATTAAACGTGCAACACGGTGGCGCTCATAACGACTACCTCTACGGGGTTTTGGGGCTTTTTCAGTACTCTTACTTGCTTTCGCTGTGAGTTCTTCAAAGCTTTTGAATCTACTTTTTTCAGTCATTTTATAAAACACCCATAATGTTCACGGAGTATGTCAAACCCCTTGGGGTTTTGCAAGAAAAAAAGGGGTTTTTGCCAAAATGTCGCATATAAGTTGGCATCTTCCCTAAAAAGCGTTAAAGTAGAAGGAGATGCGGTTTAAGAATTAAGTTGAGGCCCATTTTTATGGATTCTCGTTATTTACAAAAAACACCTGCAAGGGACTCTAAAAAGGCTTGGTTGCACTCTGCAGCCCTCTACCGTGAACCCCGTATTTTAGGTATCCTTTTCCTTGGGTTTGCCAGCGGCCTTCCTTTCTTGCTCACCCTTGCCACGCTGCATGTATGGCTTACTGAAGTCGGAGTAAATAAAACAACCATCGGGTTATTTGCTCTTGTGACACTCCCCTATAGCTTGAAATTTATCTGGGCACCACTCATTGATCAGTTTCGAGTCCCCGTGTTGGGGAGAATTTTAGGTCATCGCAAAGCCTGGATGATTTTAAGTCAGCTCATGCTGATGATTGCCCTTATTACTCTCGGTAATACAAACCCTGCGCAAAATATCCTTTCAACAGCTCTTGCTGCCCTCGGGGTTTCCTTCTTTTCAGCCACTCAAGATATTGGTGTTGAAGCCTACCGCGTAGAGCGTTTGGAACATAATGAGATTGGTCTTGGGGCTGGTGCCTCAAACCTTGGGTATCGCTTGGGGATGTGGGCATCGGGAGCAGGGGCTCTTTACTTGGCTTCGTATTTTTCTTGGGCCGCCGTTTATGGATTCATGGCAGCCTGTATGTTGCTTGGTATCATGACAGCCCTTTTGAGCCATGAACCAGACATAGAGCGCTCCCTCGAGAACATTATCCCCCTTAAGAAAAAGCCGCGCCCCTTTAAGGATATTATAAGTGCCATATTACAGAGCTTTAAGCGGACGGCCAACCATTTAAAAGGGCGCTCGGATTGGGGCGTGATTCTCTCCTACATTATCTTTTTTAAACTGGCTGATACGGCCTTAAATGTCATGGCAGTACCTTTTATGCTAGAAATAGGGTTTAGCAAAATTGAAATCGCCCACGTTGGTAAATCCTTTGGTATTGGCGCTATGATTGTGGGAGGGCTTTTTGCGGGTGTTCTTTTAAGCCAGCGTCCACTAAGGCAAACCCTCTTTTTGTGCGCCATATTACAACTTACATCGGCTGTTTTCTTTTATATTCAAACCCAAGTTGGCCATAACATTTACTTTTTGTTCGCAACCATTGGGTTGGATAATTTGTCCAATGGTATGGGATTTGCGGCCTTTATTACATATTTATCCATGATTTGTCGAAGCAAGCATGCAGGAGCTCACTTTGCTTTCCTCACGTCTATTGCATCTTTTGCACGGGTTATTTTCTCTTACTTCTCAGGATGGGCCGCGGATCATCTTGTGTGGAGTGACTATTACCTCATCACAGCCCTTGTATGCTTGCCCAATTGTATTCTCCTCTATTATGCTCATAACGCTTTTAAGCGTGGCATCTTACAACAAAAAGCTGCGTAAGTTTTTCAAAAAATATCTTGATGTCTTCTGCACGATGGTGTAATTAAAAGATACCAGTCGGGGTGTAGCGCAGCCTGGTAGCGCGCCTGCTTTGGGAGCAGGATGTCGGGAGTTCGAATCTCTCCACCCCGACCATTTTTTTGGTCATCTTCTTCTCGCCATAAAGTTAAGCTATTTCTATAATGCCCAAATTCCTTGTCCAAAAACTTATCAGAGATAATTTTGCCCAGCTTGATCATTGGGAAGGCACCCGCGTGCTGTCTAAAGATGATTTTACCCATGAGCTTAAACGGAAACTTATTGAAGAAGCAGAAGAGGTTATGGAATCTAAAAGTCTAGAAGAAGTTCTTGAAGAGCTCGCTGATGTTCAAGACATCGTTGATACTCTCGCTAAGCATTTAGAAGTCTCAAAGACAGATATTTCAAAAGCTCAAGCCAAGAAACTGGCAAAAAGGGGCGGGTTCGAGCGTCGTATCTTTGCCGAAGTTATTAATCTTAAGGAGAAGGATCGCCTTGTTGAACATTGTCGCTCCCAACCCCATAAGTACAAAGAAATCTGAAACAGAAGATTTTTTAACTCTCATATTAGAAGCTGCACTGATGCAAGGGAGGCTCATTGAATCAGCTAAAAAAGTGCCTGCATAAGTCCTGTTTCTTAAAAAACTTCCAGAATTCCTGCGTATTTCAAAACAAGGAAATGGCAGCCTTGCCTAATATAGTCATTCGAAAAAGATGCTTTTTTGTAAAACAGATCCCTTTATATTTTATTTTTTCATTGATTTTTGACAGTTTTTATAATATAAAAACTATATACATAATATATACTTTAAAGGTTTTTCTAAATGAAGTTTTCTAATTTTTATTTCTTGGCAGCTCTTAGTGTTGTTTGTTTTAATCAAGAAAATGCCCATGCCACTTCTTATTCCTCTGAAGAAATTGTAGGGATTATGGGCGAGTATGATTTGGATTGGGGTGCGGCAGAGTCATTATTACGTTCAGGTGTTTTGAGCACATTTGAAGATGATACTGTTTCATCGACAACGTCAAGCACGCTCTCCATTGTCGAGCAATATGGTTACTCTGAGTCAGCTTTGCTCCAAGTTATAGCAACTCAAAATCTATCTGGTTATGAAAAAGCAGCTGCCTTTCTTGATAATCAAGCAAGAAAAGCAACTGAGAGTCTTTCGACCGTTACGTTTCACGAAAAAGAGCGTCAAGAAAAAGCATCTCGTGACTATATTCGCCGCCTTTCCGAAGAAGAAGATACATCTTCTACAGAATTCTCTTCTGAGTTACCTGCTTTAGAAATAGAGGAGCTGAGAGAAATTGCACGAAAAAATCTGGGAAAAGGAACATTTGAGTTTATAGTTGACGGAAAACTCTATACACCAAAAAAATTCCTAGAAAGTTATCCAGAGCCTACAGTCACTGCAATGGGAACTGGATGCATGCAGTTTAACAAAAGAAACGGACACTTTTACTTTCCTGGAGAGGTAACATGGGGCTCCGGATCATGCTCTATGGAATTTATGTATGATACGGGTGCAACGGACACATCAATCTCACAATCTACTGCCCTCAAGTTTTTTGGGGTAGAAATTAAAGATGAAGACTTTAATTTTATTGTTAGTACAGCTAATGGAGACGTAGGAGGCGCACAATTCTTCCTGCCTAAACTTATTATCGGAGACGGAGAAAATGGCTTTACCTTTGAGAACGTTCCTTTAATCGTTGTACAAGATGCATCAGATTCTGATTCTAGTCTTGACGTGCCTCTTTTTGGTGCTTCGTTAAGTGATTTGCTTAAGGTGATATCGATCGGCAGTAAAATGACTTTTGAAACACCATAGCAACGAATAGTTCAATAAAAACCCCTCTCCAAAAAAGAAGAGGGGTTTTTCTGTTATTACTGTAGTCGTAGGTGAACAACTATAGTCATTCTAAAAAAGCTCCAGTCTAGGAAAGAGAGATCGACGACTATTCCTTATAGTTTAGGAGCGGATGACGACGTCTGGGGCCTTTTTAGAATAACTATAAAGCATTGAAGCCCTGTTGCGCGTGCTCTTGAAGTGTTATGATAAATTACTTTTAAACAAACCTTGTGAAAGCCTTCTCATGACAGCCCCCCATCCTTTTCTGGCTCATCGCCTTGCCACCATTAAACCGTCTCCAACTCTTGCCTTGACTCAAAAAGCAGCAGAGCTCCGAGCATCGGGTAAAGACATCTTGTCTTTAACAGCAGGAGAGCCTGATTTCGATACGCCACCATGGGTTTGCGAAGCTGCAACAAAAGCCATGGCTGCTGGGCAAACAAAATACACAGCCGTTGCTGGTACGCCAGAACTGCGCCAAGCCATTGTGACAAAATTCTCACGGGATAATCATGTAGATTATACGCCCAACGAAATTATTGTCGGGACGGGCGGGAAACAGATTATTTTCAACGCTATCTTAGCAACAGTCAACAAAGGTGATGAGGTTATCATCCCTGATCCGTATTGGGTTTCTTATCCAGATATCGTTGAAATTGCCGAGGGCACACCCGTCTTTTTACCCTGCCCTCAATCCCAAGGTTTTAAGCTCACGCCTGACCAATTAGAAAAGGCCATTACCCCGAAAACAAAGTGGATCATCTTAAACTCTCCCTCCAATCCAACGGGAGCTATGTATAGTTATGATGAATTATGGCAGTTGGCTCAGGTCTTACGTCGACATCCCCATATCTTAATTATGTGTGACGATATTTATGAACACATCACCTTTGATGGCAACAGTTTCCATGCCCTTGTAGATGTGGAAAAAGAACTAAAAGACCGCACCCTAATGTTAAATGGTGTTTCAAAGTCTTATTCTATGACAGGTTGGCGCATTGGTTATGCCGGAGGTCCTTTGTGGCTTATTAAGGCTATGTCTATTTTACAGTCTCAAAGTACGTCAAACGCCAGTTCTATTTCACAGGCAGCAGCTCTTGCAGCCCTTGAAGGGCCACAAGATTTCTTAAAAAAATGGGTGCAAGAATTTCAAGATCGACGCGATTTTGTCGTTACAAGCCTTAATGAAATTGAAGGGCTTGAGTGCCTTGTGCCCCATGGAACCTTTTATGCTTATCCGTCATGCGCTGACTATATGGGAGCAACGACACCCCATGGAGATCATATCGAAACCGATGAAGATTTTTGTGCTTATCTTTTGGATGAAGCAGGTGTTGCGGCCGTGCCAGGGAGTGCTTTTGGACGATCACCTCACTTTAGAATCTCTTATGCAACAGATCGCAATACCTTGGAAAAATCCCTCGAACGTCTTAAAACGGCCCTAGCGCAATTAAAAAAAATGCCTTTATAAAAAAGAAAGCGAACCAGAACGCCTTGTTTCTTTTTCGTGATTAATGAGCCATTTTTTGCGATGAAGGCCGCCTCCATATCCACCAAGACTTCCATTGCTTTGAATAACGCGATGGCATGGAATAATAATAGCCAGTTGATTAGATCCATTGGCATTAGCAACAGCTCTAAAGGCTTTATCTTTCCCCATAAGTCGTGCTTGTTCAGCATAGCTTCGTGTTTCTCCATAAGGAATAAGCTGGAGTTCCTGCCAGACTTTTTTTTGAAAATCACTTCCTAAAAGAGCCAATGGTGTTTTAAAAGCTGTTAGCTTTCCGGAAAAATACTCTTTGAGTTCTTGTGTAATAAGTTTTATAGGATTTGTTTGCCCTGGAATTATAGCCGCCTTTAGTTTAAGACGAAGACGTTCAACTTCCCTTTCTAAACCACGACGGTCAACAAACTCTAAAAGATAGAGTTCCTTTTCACTTGAAATGGCTAACATAGGACCAAGAGGGGTATCTATCCATGAGGCTTTTAAAATTTTAAGATGTTTATCAAAAGCTGTCGGGGCAGCGCCCATAATTTTAGAAAAGGCATCTCGGAATCCACTGCTAGAGGTGTATCCTGTATCAAGCTGTGCCTCAATGACACGGTCACCATGTCTAATTTTTTTCATAGCAATCCCCATGCGTCGCCCTCTTGCGTACTCTATAAAAGTCATCCCAAATCTTTTTTTAAATTGTCGTCGTGCTGTTGAAGCATCCATGGATAAATCTTTAAAATCTTGATTGGTCCATCTTTTTTCAGGATTTTTTTCAACGGCATCAACCAAAGCGCGTACAGTATCGCTGACTTCATTTGGATGGGAGAGGGGGCGGCATCGTTTGCAGGGACGAAAAGAAGCAAGCAAAGCTTCTTGTGCTGTTAAATAAAATTCACAATTTTCAAATTTTGGTTTTAGGGCTGGGCATGTTGGCCGGCAAAAAACACCCGTTGTTTTCACAGCAACAAAAAATTTCCCTTCGTAGTTTTTATTTTTTTCTAACAAGGCTTGGTAGAAAACTTTCTTTTGGATTTTAGTAATTTTTTTCAGCATTTTTCAAAAACAATTGTTGAGGTATAAAATAAGTATAGATCAGTTGAAAAGAGTCTGTAGCCGAAAATCAGGCATCTATTTTATAAATCTAAAAAGCATCATGAAAACCACCATCTACACCGTTTCGAGGGGGAGTAACAACCCGATCGTGGGGAACCATAGAAGCACCTCTACCATTCAGGTTACTCTCTGGGGCATTTTGCGTTTGAGAAAGAGGGCTGGATTTTCCGTAGTAAGTTAGCAAGTTATTACGTGTGCTCCAACGCACAATATGGCGAAAGGGATTTTCTTTGTTGCTGGAATAGGGAGCATCTACAAAGCTTAAACCTTCTTCTACGTTCTCGCGCTCAAAAGAACTTTGAGGGGCTCGAAAAGCCTCTCCTTCACTTAAGACCATCACAGCTAGTGTGTCTTTGTTATTTCTAAGGTCTAAAACGCTTTTTCTGTCCTTATCGTTGATTTTAAGGGGCATAGTCTCTCCGTTGTCATAAAAAGTTCTATGCGAAGAAAGTTGAGGGTTAATAGCATAGTGCAATGGATTGCCAAACCCATCTTTGCTAGCAGCTTCACTTAGGCCTAGGGCTCTATAAGGAACATGACCTTTAGCAAGAGCAATACTGCTTGTGTACAAGCAACAGGCTCACCCTGAGAGGTCTTTGAGGCTGGGCAGGGAAGAACTTGATGAGTTGCAGCAAAAGTCCCTGTTGCCGATAGCACAAGGTCAATATTTTTTGTGCTATGTTGGCGTTTTTGTGTGCTCTTATATTCCAGAAGCATCGGCAATGAGAGACCTGCAATAGTGCCCATAATGGCCAAAACAAGGGACATCTCTATAAGAGAAAAAGCTTGTGCTTTGCTATTTTTCAGGATTTTTCTAAAGTTTAACATAAAGCACACAGGCGGGATCTTTTGTTGCCGTATTCAAGATTTTATTATCTTTCAAACATTGACCGCCTTTTCCTTTTTGAACACCATTCCTCATTTGAACATTGCCAGAGAAAGGATCTTCCGTATCAAGTTTTTTAGCAATAGTCAGGCATTGCAGGGGCGTTAAAAGAGAGGCATCATTCTTGTTGCCGTTGGCGCTTCCAATGATAAACCAGTGTCCTTGCATACCGTCCAGTGGCGCATGGGCAATGGTCACAACACCGCCCAATTTAGTGGTGGGTGGTGTATTGTTGGGAAGAAGCTCTGCTGCGGCAAGATGTTCCCAAAAAGAAAGAGCTTCATGGCTGGCAGCCCCCCCAGATGAAGAAAGTCCAAAGCCTTCAATGATGCCATTATTATTACCATCTTTAAGTCCCGCTTTCAGGTAAGAAGAGGCTTTATCATAATCACCAGGAAGAGCGCCATAACGATCAACAAAAGTATTTGTGGCTAGACGATATTGATTAAGCTGCGTCATAATGGTTTTGAGGCGAGCGCTTTCGAGAAGTTCTTGACCTTTTAAAACACCGCCAATGAGCAATCCAATAATAACAAGGGCTATGGCAAGTTCTACAAGACTAAAGGCCTTAAGGCGTTTACTTGTAAGGCGCCGAAAAATAAGAACTGCAGAAACCGTAGACATTTTTAAAACCCTGTATGAGATATCTTTTTATCATATAGGCTTGTTTTTAAAAGGCAATGTTATTAAGCTTAAAAAATAACCCCTGAGGAGGATAAGTCTATGAAAAAAATACTAATTGCCCTGACACTACTACTGTGTCCTTTATGCGTGAACGCTTCATCTAAATCTGAGGATTCTTTTGATAAGGAAGAAAAGCCGAGTAAATGTCCTTTTTGTTCGAGTCACTTACCTAAAGCTACTGCAGATGTGGATAGTGGGGATGATGAAAAAAGTCCCGCACTTACTGTTTTCCCTATGAGGGAGAGCCACTATACACAAAAAGAATTTCTCGTAGGTTTTAGAGATGTGGTTGACGACAGCCTCTGGGGTGATTTTAAGAATGGGTGGAGCGCAATTTATGATGGTTATGCAGAAGTTTCAAAGAGCGATAAGCCAGTTCAACGCTTGTCCGCCGAAAGAGAAACAATGCATATTCAATGTTTGTATAAAAGCCTTGTTTCTATTGGCTTTTCAGATGAGGTTTGTGTTAATCTTCAAAAAAGAAAAATTTACAAAAGTTTTGTTAATCCAACACATATACGTTTGATTCGAGCTAAGGACTCAGACCTGGCAGGTAAAATAGAACTTTTTATGAGCTCGTAGTTTTACTGAAATTGCTAAACAAAAAGGAGAGAGGGAAACTTCTCTCCTTTTCTTTATCATATACTCGTTCCAAAAAAACCACAGATTCCGTTCTTGCGCTTCTCATCTGTAAACAT
>Ga0209633_10006195_pt1 | contig 10272 bp, 9 predicted proteins | sample Cruoilmetagenom1_FD_187290 | JGI IMG/M metagenome (GOLD analysis project Ga0209633, IMG submission 187290) | Oil polluted marine microbial communities from Coal Oil Point, Santa Barbara, California, USA - Sample 1 (SPAdes) (version 2) | ecosystem: Environmental > Aquatic > Marine > Oil seeps ... | reverse complement strand
GTAAAAACCCGTTCGTAGCCTGAAAATGCAACCAAGAGTATCAGTAACAGAATAACTACATACATGCTCCGAAACCGATTCCGAGATGTCACTCATCTATTCCTTCAATACTTTTCAGCAAGCCGTGGAGTGCGTGATATCACGCACCATGTTTCCCACCAACCTAACGCCCCAGTCACCCATCATCCAACCAATCCAGCACCGCCTGCCGGTCCCCGTCCAGCGTCGGCGCGCGGGCGTCCTTCAGCGTATCATCCATGTCGGAAATCTTGATCGGGTTGCCTGCGGCCAGAAACGGTTTGCCACCATCGGGTGCGGCCAGCTCCACCACCATGTTGCGCGCCAAAATCTGCGGGTCAGACATCGCTTTGGCGACATTCTGGATCGGACCACAAGGCACGCCTGCCGCTTCAAGCCGCGCAATCCAGTGTTTCTTTTTGCGCTCCAGCGTCACCATTTCGATCATTCGTTTCAATATCTTGACGTGTTTGCAGCGCGCGGCGTTGGTGGCAAAGCGTGGATCATCCTTCAGCGCACCCAGCCCCAAAGCCGCACACATCCGGCCAAACAACACGTCATTGCCCGCCGCAATCACAAACAACCCGTTTTTGGCGTGAAAGGTCTCGAACGGGGTGATCGAGGGGTGCCGCGCACCAGTGCGGGTCGGGGATTCACCCGTTTCGTTGGTGATCGCAATTGCATGCTCCAAAATGGCCAATTGCCCATCGAGCATCGCCACATCAACCTTGCGCCCCACGCCCGACTGCACCCGTTCATAGAGTGCCGCCGTGATACCTTGGGCCAAAAACATACCGCCGACGATATCGCCCACGGACGCACCCACACGCACAGGTTCGCGGCCCGCTTCGCCGGTGATCGACATCAGCCCGCTGCGGGCCTGCACCACCATGTCATAGGCGGGTTTCATCGCCTCTGGCCCCGTGTGGCCAAAACCCGATACAGCGCCATAAATCAGGCGCGGGAACCGTGCGTGCAGGTCTTCCCAACCATAGCCCAACCGTTCCATCACGCCGGGGCGGTAGTTTTCAACAATCACGTCGGCCTTTGGCAGCATTTGTTCAAACAGGGCGCGATCGGCGTCGTCTTTCAAATTTAGTGAAATTGATTCTTTGCCACGATTAATGGCCGCGAAATAGGCGCTTTCGCCATCGCGAAACGGCGGAAAATGGCGAGTATCATCGCCAATGTCGGGTTGCTCGACCTTAATGACGCGCGCGCCCAGATCGGACAGCATCATGGTGCAGTAAGGGCCCGCCAAAACATGCGAGAGATCAATCACGGTGATACCGGACAGCGGGGTGGTCATGGGAAGGCTCCTGTTCCTGTTGCAAGCTTGTCGTGTCGCATTTGGGGGCAGGGTTCTATGACCTAGATCAGTTCGCGTTTGCGCAACTGAGCGTCACATTTCGACCAGATCACGCGCACCGTTGCACCAGCTTAACGGCCGTTGCGCTTAAACCCGCCGCGAACATCTGGACCCGTGCCCAACCATCCGGCAATCACCGACGCCACATGGCTGGTGATGCGCACCTTTTGGGTCAACCCTTGCTTTTCAGCCGCCACAGCCTGATCACCGACAAAGGCGATCAGGTCGGCCTTGATCAAATCGGGCGGGGAAAGGGGTGTATTTGTTGCAATATCAAATATTTGCGCTGTAAAGGTAATGTCATGAACGCCGGAATTATTCAGCACTGCACGGGTTTTCTCGGATAGGGCATGGAACTGCATCATCGTGATTTTCAATCTCACGTCGCGCGTCCCTTGCAAGGTAGATGCACCTTGCGTTGCGGCAGTGGTCATGATGGCGTCAACCTGATCGTAACGGTCGCCATAGGGAAACTCGCGCCAAACGATGTCGGCATTGGGGGCAAAGGTGTTGGCCTCGGACACAGTCAGGCTGCGCGGCACCACCACGTCAACATCGACCACCCGCCAGCTTTTGGCCACGGCAGGGTCGATCACGTCGGCGTAATTGGTGGTCCATTTGGTGCTGGAACAACCCGCAAGGCTTAAGGATCCTGCAAGCATCATTGATGCAAGGGTGAATGTTTTTGCCATGGTCTGCCTCGTTACACTGCTGCTTGCCCCGTTTGTCGGGGCTGTTTGTTATAACGAAAGCATTACCATAGTCGAAGCCTATTGGCTGCAACAAAACCCCAAAGCAGGCAGGATTGGCAGGATGTTGCGGTTTTTATACCGCAGAGGCCTCGCCGAGACCTAGCGGCGACGGCGGCGGCCGCCACGTCCTGACCCGGCAGCGGCGCTTTCAACCGAGGCATCCGCAAAGCTGGCCCCAGCCTCGACCGCGTCCAACACCCGTGCGAATTTGATCCATTCAGCCCCGTGGGGGTCATGGTTCATCAACATATTGGCCGCCTTGATGGCTTCCATTTCAACCGGACGCAGCGGGTTCATAATGGCGCTGGTCATCCCCGCCGCTATCGCCATCGGCAAGAACGCAGCATTGATGCCGTGGCGGTGCGGCAGACCGAAACTGATATTCGAGGCCCCGCAGGTGGTGTTCACGCCCAGCTCATCGCGCAACCGACGCACCAAGGTGAACACTTGCTGTCCAGCCCCCGCCATCGCGCCGATCGGCATTACCAATGGATCAACCACAATGTCATGGGCCGGGATGCCGAAATCCGCCGCCCGCTCGACAATCTTTTTGGCAACCGCAAAACGCACATCGGGGTCTTCTGAAATCCCTGTATCATCATTGGAAATCGCCACGACCGGCACATTGTATTTTTTAACCAGCGGCAGGATCAGCTCCAGCTTTTCCTCTTCGCCCGTGACCGAATTCAGCAATGGACGCCCCTCGGCGACCAGCAAACCGGCCTCAAGCGCCCCCGAAACGGATGAATCGATACACAAAGGTATATCCACAAGCCCTTGAACTGTTTCGATAACTTTGGTCATCAAGGGGGGTTCGGTTTCATTCGGGTTGGGGTTGGAATTGTAAACCACGCCCGCGTTGATATCGAGCATAGTCGCCCCGCAGGCCACCTGATTGATCGCGTCTTTCTCCACAGTGGAAAAATCACCGGCTTCCAGCTCCCGCGCCAAGGCCTTGCGCCCCGTTGGATTGATCCGCTCACCAATCACGCAGAACGGCTCATCAAAGCCGATGGTGATGGTTTTGGTTTTACTCTCGACAACAGTGCGGGTCATATTTGGTCCTTAATGTTCAATTGGGTTGGCTGGTTTGGCCGGATTAGCTGACGTGCCGCCGTGGGTGATGGCCCAGTTGGCGTTGGTCTTGATACCACCAAGCGGGAAAAAATGAACCCGTTCGATGTTGAAATCAGGATTGCTGGCCTTATGCGCGGCCAATTCGGTGACCAGCTCTGTTGGCTCAAATGGCAACAGCAGTTTGGTCACATCACGAGCGCGTTTTTGCAGCACTTTCAGGGAGGCACCGACACCGCAGGCGATGGCGAATTTCACCAATGTTTGCAGCTTGGCCGGGCCCGCGATACCGATGTGGATCGGAATGTCGACGCCGCCATCTTTCAGCGCATCCGCCCAGGCGATCAACGGCTTGGCTTCAAAGGCAAACTGTGTCGCCAACGCCATGTTCGCGTCTGTGCGGTTGGCGAAATCCTGTTTCCAGCGCAGCGCGTCCATCACGTTTTTGTCCGAACCGTCTGGATCAATGTCGCGGTTGCCCTCAGGGTGACCAGCCACATGCAAATGCTTGAATCCGGCCGCATCAAACAGGCCCGTTTCCATCAACTGCATAGAGTTTTCAAAATCACCGTGCGGTTTTTCAACGCCACCCGCCAGCAACAAGGCCTGCTCAACACCGGCCTCACCCTGATAGCGGGCAATCCAATCGCCAAACGTCGCCTTGTCTTTGATGATACGGGCCGGAAAATGCGGCATCACATTATAACCATCAGCGGCCAGTCGTTTGGCCGTCGCCACCATATCTTCAATCGGGGTGCCTTCAATGTGGGCGATATAAACGCGGGTGCCATGCGGCAGCAGCGTGGTGAAATCCTCGACCTTTTCAGCGGTGCGTGGCATCACTTCGATCGAATAATCCTGCAAAAAGGCTTCAACCACGGGATCGACGGGCAGGGGGCCTGCCTCGGCTTTTTTCTTGAACTGCAACAGCGCCATCATCTTCTCCCTAAATGATATCGGACCTAAGCCCATCCGTCGTTATCAATCAGCGCAATGATGCGTGCCTTGTCGAACTCTGCTTCCAAACGCGCGGCCTCATCGGCAGCGATTTGGTCGGCATCACCGTCAACCGCATAAGCGGGGGCGCGGCGCCATTCGGCAAGATAAGCATCCGTGCCCGCAGCGCCAACCTTCATAGCTGCCCGATCAATCGCTTGCTCGAACCGCTCCTCCAGTTGGACCTTGGATGCACGACGCCCTTTGCCCACAATCACTTGAGCTGGAATGTCTCGCCAGTAAACTATGGTTACATCGGGCATTTGCTGATTCCTTTTATTTCCCTAGCTTTACGCGGATGGCGACGAATTAGGCGCTCGTTTTCGACACTCAAAAGCAGTGTTGCGACGCCTGTTTGCACCGCTTGCCTAACAAAAGGCCAGTGCCGGCGGGCTGAAAAATATTCATCATGTTCATGAACCGACCAATTTGGCCCATATCACACCTTGCGCGACGCCGATTGCGCGACTACTTTGAAGGCAACTTGAAATGGAGGGCGTACTCATGACGCCCAAGCGTCTGTCCGGTGCGGGCGCGTTCCCCAAAGCGGTCGACACCCCCGCGCCCAAAACGCCAGATTCGGCACCGCTTTATGCGGCGCTTGATCTGGGCACAAACAGTTGCCGCATGTTGATTGCCAAACCGAATGGCAATCAGTTCACTGTGGTCGATAGCTTTTCGAAGTCGGTCCAACTTGGGGCGGGTCTCGAGACGTCGGGAAGGCTCAGTCGGGCCTCGATTAAACGCACCGTGCAAGCCTTGCGCATTTGCAAAAAAAAGCTGCAAACCCACAAGGTATCACGCATGCGACTGGTCGCGACCGAAGCCTGCCGACGGGCCCAAAATGCGTCCGATTTCCACCGGCTGGTGAAACGTGAAACGGGGCTGGTGCTGGAAATCATTGAACCCGAAGAAGAAGCCCGTTTGGCGGTGATTTCCTGTGCGCCACTGGTGTCAAAACGCACAGATCAGCTGTTGGTGGTCGACATTGGCGGCGGGTCAACCGAACTGGTTTGGATCGACATTTCCAAGGTTCCCGAGGCCGCGCGCGCCAAATCAATCATGCGCCTGCACCGCGGGTTTTCGCAGGATCACACCTTGGATGCAGAGGAAAACGCGCGCGTGGTGGATTGGATATCGGTGCCGCTGGGTGTCGCAACCTTGCGCGAAATCTTCGACGATGTGGAGGATGACGCAGCCCGTTTTGCGCTGATGTCTTGTCACTTTGAAGAAAACCTTGCCGGATTTTCGCCCTTCGAGATCGAGCAAACCATGGAGGGGTTCCAGATCGTTGGCACCTCCGGCACAGTAACAACCGTCGCCGCCTCGCATCTGGGGCTGCGGCGCTATGATCGCAACAAGGTTGACGGGTTAATGATGTCATCCCTCCAAATTGATGCCGTGGTGCGCGAATATCTGGCGCTGGGGCCAAAGGGACGGCTGGCTGATCCGCGCATCGGGCGGGACCGTCAGGCGTTGATCATGTCGGGGGCGGCGATTTTGCAAGCTTTGCTGCGGGTTTGGCCGACGGACCGGTTATCAGTTGCGGATCGCGGTCTGCGCGAAGGTCTGCTATACGCACAAATGAGCGCCGATGGGGTGCTGCAGGATGGAATAATCTAATGGCCAAGAAACCTACCGGCAAAAATAGCGGACGCGGCTTGCGCGATCTGCGCACCAAAGTCAAAACGGCGCGTGGACGTAAACTTAGCTCAACCCTGTGGTTAGAGCGACAGCTGAATGACCCCTATGTGAAACGGGCCCAAACCGATGGCTATCGGGGGCGGGCGGCCTATAAGATTTTGGAACTGGACGACAAATACCGTTTCTTGGTGCCGGGTGCGCGGGTGGTTGATTTGGGCTGTGCGCCGGGTGGATGGCTGCAAGTGGCCGTGCCACGGGTAAATTCATTGGGCGAGCGCAGTGGCAAATCTGTAGGGCGTTTGCTGGGCATCGATATTCAAGAAGTTGAACCGATTGCCGGCACCGAAATTCATTTGTTGGATTTTATGGAAGATGACGCTGATACCAAGGTTAAAGCATGGCTGGACGGCAAGGCGGACGTGGTGATGTCTGACATGGCGGCCTCGGCTTCGGGGCACAAACAGACGGACCATCTGCGCATTATGGCGCTCTGCGAGGCGGCGGCCTATTTTGCCTTTGACGTTTTGGAAGAGGGTGGCACATTCATTGCCAAAGTTCTGGCTGGGGGCGCTGAAGGGGATCTTCAAAAACTACTCAAGCAAAAATTCACCAAGGTGGCCAATGTGAAGCCACCTGCCAGCCGTTCAAACAGCTCAGAGAAATTTGTTGTGGCGACAGGGTTCCGCGGGCAAAATTCTTAAAGAATTTTAACCGGAAAATTCAATTTTCCGGCGCGCAAACTTTAGCCGTGCTCTTCATTTTGCTCGGTCAGGCGGCTTTGCAACAATTCCCCAGTATCAACCAATATCGAATAGGCCACCATCGACACGGCCGTGTTGATCTGTTTCATCGCCCGCAGTGTTTCCTGATGGATATTGCTGGTCTCAATACTGTCGGACGCCCCTTTGCGCAGGCGTTCCAGATGGCGGCGTTGCAGCTTTTGCTCGACATCCCGCACAGCTTCTTTTTCCTCAACCAATTGACGTGCGGAATCGACGCTGTTGGTCATCAAAACATTCAACGACAGTTGCACGTTCGATAAAACACGGTCATGAAAATCGCACAATTCTTTCCACCCCTCGGGTGAAAACTGCAGCCCTTTGTCCGAGATTTTCTGCGCCATCCGCAACAGGTTTTTCGAAATCACGTCCCCCGCTGATTCCAGATTGATCGCAACCGAAGACAACTCCATGCTGGCGCCTGCATCTTCTTTTGACAGCTTGTTCTGGTGCAATTTAGCCAAATACAATTTGGTCTCAAAATGCATAGCATTCACATTGGCCTCATTCGCGTTGACGTTATTGGCAATGGCCTCGTCCCAACCCGCATACAACTCCATCACAGGCGATAACATTGCCTCAATGGTTTCGCCAATCCGCAGAACTTCGCGTGAGGCACAGGCCAGGGCGCGTTCCGGCACCTCAAGCGCGCTTTCATCCAGCGCGCTGATCCGTTCAACTGCAACAGCCTGATCCGAAATTGGGTCCGCAATTATTCCATCCAGAAAACGCGTCACAGGTTTGATCAGCACTAAGCCAAGCAACAGCACACTGAGATTATAGACCAAATGCAGATTGATGGCCTGACGCGCCCCACTGCCCCCCAGAACCTCCAACGGCAGCGCCCCGTTTACCAGCAACAGCAACGCCAGCAACGCCCCACCACCGCGCAACAACAGATTTCCAACCACAATAATCCGAGCCGAGGCCTTGGCTCCCAATGTCAAGGTAAACGGGATGAAAGAACCACCCAAATTGGCCCCCAGAACCATTGCCATTGCGGCCTCAACAGGCAACAAGCCTTGGGCGACAAAAGTCACAAACATCAATACAGCCGCCACGCTGGAATGCATCGCCCAGGCCAGCAAGGCACCAACCACAAAGGCAGAAAACAAATCATGAGCTAGGTATCCAGCCAGCGGCGCAATGGCAGCGCTGTCACGGATCGGGTCAGTCGCCGCACGGATCATATCCAGCGACACCAACACCAAGGCCAGACCAATCACAATGCGCCCCATCTGGCGGGTTTTGGATTTTCCACCCTTCAGGAACAGCGTCACCCCAACCAGCAACAACGTCGGCACCAACCACGCTGCCCGCACAAGCAAAATCTGCGTCACAATCGCCGACCCCAGATCAGCCCCCAGAAAAATTGCCAGCCCAACCGTGACCGTCAACGTCCCTTTGCTGGCAAAGTTGGTTGCCAACACGGCCACTGCTGTTGAGCTTTGCAGCACGATTGCGGCCAAAACACCGGTGCCCGCCGCCAATGGTGGATTGCTTGAGGACTGTCTGAGCCATGAGCGCAACTCGGATTTGAACGCCCGCTGTACACCGGTTCGAATTATGCGAACGGACCACAATAAGAGCGCCGCAGCCCCTGCAAGGTTTAGAATAAATAAAAGCACTGCTGTCTCTTTCGTTCAATAAAGTGTGTGTTTTTAGGCATCTAGCGCGTTATTTGCAAGTCGTTTAGCTGTCACGTCTCTGTAATACTGTTAACTTAAGAGTGGGCATAGCGCCGTTTATCTCTTGCTAACCCCAAAGGTTTCGGTAGCCTGACAGCAATGAAAACACACACATCTGGGAGGATTAACATGCATCTTAACAAACTTTTATCAACTGCGGCCATCGCGGCAGCCTTTGTACTAAGTGCAGGCACAGCATCGGCCGACGAATGCGAACGCGGCTCTTTGGACAAACGGTTCTGTGACACGAATGGCGATCTGATTGCAGACACGCCCACCGATCCAAGCATGCTGCTGGACCCTGACACACTGATCTTTGCCTACACACCAGTAGAAGACCCCGCCGTTTACAAAGAAGCATGGTCTGACTTTTTGACCCACCTTGAGGCCAAAACCGGCAAAGACGTGGTGTTCTTCCCCGTTCAATCCAACGCCGCTCAAATTGAAGCCATGCGTTCAGGTCGTCTGCATATTGCGGGCTTTAACACCGGCTCCAACCCGCTGGCCGTGAACTGCGCAGGCTTTAGCCCCTTCACCATTATGGCCAAAGAAGACGGCAGCTTTGGCTACGAGATGGAAATCCTGACCTACCCGGGTTCCGGCATCGAAAAGGTTGAAGATATCAAAGGCAAACAGTTGGCCTTTACCTCGCCAACATCCAACTCGGGCTTCAAAGCACCTTCCGCGATTTTGAAATCCGATTTTGACATGATCCCCGAGCGTGACTTTGAACCGGTTTATTCCGGCAAGCACGACAACTCGATCCTGGGCGTGGCCAACAAAGACTATATGGCCGCCTCGATCGCCAACTCTGTGCGCGACCGCATGGTGCAGCGTGGCGTGATCACACCAGAACAGGTCGTCACGATCTATAAATCGCAAACCTTCCCGACCACGGGCTTTGGTACGGTTTACAATCTGACACCTGAATTGCAGGCGTCCATTAAGGACGCGTTCTTTAGCTTTGAGTGGGAGGGGACATCCTTGCAGGAAGAGTTCTCAAAATCCAAAGAAGCGCAATTCATCCCGATGACATATCAGGAATTCTGGGACGTGATCCGCAAGATCGACACCGCCAATGGTGTTTCCTATGCCTGCGAATAATCGCTTGAATTAAAGGACTGGCGGCGGCTCCTTTTGGGGGCCGCCGCAATAATTATAAAAACTTGCAGGGGCGCATTATGCTGAAGCTGGACCAGCTCACCAAAACTTACAAAACAGGCGATATGGCTCTGAAGGCCGTGACCTTAGACATTCCTGCAGGGCAGGTGGTTGCGTTGATTGGCCCCTCGGGTGCTGGTAAATCCACATTGATCCGCTGCATCAATCAACTGGTCGAACCAACCAGCGGCAAGGCCTACTTGGGCGACGTTGAATTGACCGCCTTAAAATCCGCAGGTCTGCGACGCGAGCGCCGCCGCATGGGGATGATTTTTCAAGAGTACGCGCTGGTGGAACGGCTGACGGTGATGGAGAACGTGCTGTCGGGCCGTCTCGGCTATGTCGGGTTCTGGCGCAGTTTCTTTCGAAAGTTTCCGCAAAAAGACGTGGACGAAGCGTTTCGCTTACTGGACCGCGTGGGCCTGTTGCATATGGCCGACAAACGCGCCGACGAGCTGTCGGGCGGCCAACGCCAACGCGTTGGCATCGCGCGTGCGCTGATCCAAGACCCCGCATTGTTGCTGGTGGACGAACCCACGGCCTCGCTTGACCCCAAAACTTCGCGCCAGATCATGCGCCTGATTTGCGAGCTGTGCGCCGAACGCGGGTTGGCCGCGATCATCAACATCCATGACGTGGCGCTGGCACAAATGTTTGTGGCACGGGTGATTGGCCTAACGGCTGGTGCCGTGGCCTTTGACGGCGCACCGGACGAATTAACCCCGGACGTTTTAACCCAAATCTATGGCGAAGAAGACTGGGCCGAAACCATCGAAGAGGTTGATGAAGAC
>Ga0209633_10006194_pt1 | contig 10272 bp, 8 predicted proteins | sample Cruoilmetagenom1_FD_187290 | JGI IMG/M metagenome (GOLD analysis project Ga0209633, IMG submission 187290) | Oil polluted marine microbial communities from Coal Oil Point, Santa Barbara, California, USA - Sample 1 (SPAdes) (version 2) | ecosystem: Environmental > Aquatic > Marine > Oil seeps ... | reverse complement strand
CACTGGTTCCGGCAGCGCCACGACCATCTCGTTTCTTCAGGGGGGTATTCAGAATTGTGATGTTCTGACTACGCTGCTCTGCGTAGAAATACCCGCCTATGCGGCCATTCCGATCGGCCCATGAGACGCGATGGGGAGGCCTGTAAAGATAGTGCGGAATTCGGAGTTCGGAGTGCAAAATACAGGGTATGAATTTCAGAGCGTGAAGAATCCGACTGGTTCATGGAGCGCGTGAAGGGCGACGTTCTTGAACTGCCCGGGAACAGCTATCGGGCACTTTGCCGGGACCGGACGGAAACAATCATGACAGAGTTCAAGCTGGATGGCAGGGAATATATCGAGCTCAATAACCTGTTAAAGGTCATGGGGCTCGTCGAGAGCGGCGGCATGGCAAAGACGGCGATTGCGGAAGGCCGCGTCACCGTCGATGGTCATCCGGAACTGCGCAGACGGTGCAAGATCCGCACAGGTCAGGTCGTAGGATTTGAAGGCCGTACGATAGTTGTTACGTGATCAGGGTCTCAACTTCATAGTGACAGAGTTCATAGTACAGAGCCAGTATAAATGCAAATGGTAAAGTACAAAATGAAAATTGCGTTGCATTGCGGAACGTCCTTCATGTGGTCATAGATTTTACAAGGGCAACTGCGGAGGCTGCTCTGTCTGCACCGATGTGTCCCGGTGCAGCATCATTTCATCGTATCTGTTTTTCCCGATTTCCCGGATAAATTGTTTTCTTTTCTCAAGAAGGTCAACCAGAAATCTCGACTGCTTGTAAAAATGGATATGCATTGCGGCGAGATTGACTGCTTCTTCGAGGGCAGGCGGGTTTTTCATAAGGACCTTGAAAATCATCGCCCAGAAGAACAAGGCGGTTTCTCTCTTAAGGCCTATTAACCGACACAGCCTGAGAAAAGACCTGATGTTTATGAGCACTTTTTTTAGGCTGGGTTTAAATTTGGCGGCCGGTTTTAAGTGACGGGCGGTATACAACACCCTCTTATAATAATTTTCCGGCTCATAGAGACGCGTTACAATATCGATATAGTCGGTCAGGATGTCGAGACGGGGCCTTACGGTTTTGAAATTCAACCCGGTGGTGGTCTGGTCAATCTCGTTTGTCGTATTGGCCAGGTAGATGCCGTCATCAAAGAGTCTTCCTTCTTTCTTGAGCCTTCTCGTCAATTGCGTATTCGGCAGAGCAACGAGCATGCCCACCATGGCCATGCAGATGCCCGTATCCTGAATGAAGGTGACCATCTGTCCGGCGGACCTCTCCGTTTCGTTGTCAAAACCGATGATGAATCCGGCGTTCACGATTATGCCGTACTCGTAAAACAATCGTATCGAGTCGGCCATGGAAATATTAACGTTCTGCCATTTCTGCGTCTGTTTCAGGGACTCTTCATCGAGGGTTTCGACACCGATAAAAATATACCGGAAGTCCGCCTCGCGCATCAACTGAAGGAGCTCTTCCTCTTTTGCCAGGTTAATCGATGCCTCCGTGCTGAAGAAGAAGGGATGATTCTTCACTTTCAACCATTCGTTGACGGCCAGCAATGCCTCTTTGACGTCTCTTTTATGCCCGATAAGGTTATCGTCGACGAAATCCACGTGGCCCCGGTACCCCATGTCATACAGCCGCTGGAGCTCTCGAATCACCTGGTCAGAGGTCTTTGTTCGCGGTTTTCTTCCGAACAGTTCGATGATGTCGCAGAATTCGCAGTTATGGGGACAGCCGCGGGAAAACTGGATCCCGATGTGCAAATAGTCCTTAAACCTGACAAGGTCAAACCTGGGTATGACCGCTTCTGCCATGTCGGCCTTTTCGGCTGAGGCATAGGTGCCGGAGGTTACCTTGTTGCCCAAATCATTGATAAACGGGGGAATGGTCACTTCCGCCTCGCCGAGCACAAGGAAATCTGCCTCGCGATAAATGTCCGGTTGAGAACTCGGATCAGGTCCTCCGACGACAACGGGACGATTTTTCTCATGCGTTCTTTTGATGATGGTGAGCAGCCGATCTTGTTGGGGGAGCATGGCCCCGGCAAAAACAATATCCGCCCAATCGAAGTGCTCGTCCTTTAATGGTTCGACGTTTTCATCAATCAGCTTGAAATCCCAATGCTGGGGCAGTAACGCTGCCAGCGTCATTAACCCTAAAGGCGCCGCGGGGTATTGAGCGCCCACTATTCTGCACACATCCTTATAATTCCAGAAGCTGAATGTCGAGAACAGCGGCTGGATCAGAAGACATTTTGTTTTTTCTCGTGCGAAGTCTTTCATGAGTTCAATAAGTATCAGTTACAAAGAAATCGGTATATTCCATAAGAGGAGACCGTTGCTGACTACAGGAATAAGTTTATGGCTTTCCACGGTATTTGTCAATCAGAGAATCAACAGGCCGTAAGCAGGTCGGCGGAGTCGACGCGTTTCGCTGCTCTCAGCCCGGCCGGCCTGCATATCGTCCCAGGGGACCACAGGGGGCCAGCCCCCATGAAGTCAAAAGGAATCGCAAAATGCAAATTGAAAATTGAAAAATACGGGAAGCCTCCTCCCCCACACTTTTATTCAATCCACCCTCATGAAAATAAAAAAGGCCGGGGCTTCTCCAGCTCCCGGCCTCTTCCTGTACTATCGGCTGCTTGTCTATTTCTTCCCGCTGCAGCCAGGCGACTTCACCCTGATTCGATCGGAACCTTCGAATCTGTCGGGCTGAATCATGCCGGAAACGACAAGCTCGACGTCGCCATCCCTGTCCTCGAGGTATTTTACTACGGACTCCCGGTCGAACTTTACCATTAGATCACCCCCCTGGATATCGGCTTTCACCGCAGGTATGGCGTCGTCAAGGAATACGCTCGGAATGGTTATCGCCCCGACGCTGTAATCATCCGGCAGTGAGATATAGGCAGTTATCCACTGGCCCTTTCCGCACAGGTTCAATGTATCGGGATCGATATTCACCGCCGCTTCCACGGTTATGCCGCTGTACTCATAAGCCCCTATGTCATGCGCATCCCCCTGGGGTCTTGGATTGCCGAAGATATCATGATCGGGCGCCGTATTGCCATGATAGGAAGAGACACCCGCATCGATACAGGCGGAATCCGGGCTCAGAGAATAATCGCCGTTTGCCGGATCGACGAACAGCGGGTCTTCGCTGATGTTCGTTCCATCGCCATAATAGCCCGTGCCAAGCCCCCCTTCGATATCGGAATGGAGTATGGTACACTGTCCCCAGGCGCATTGCACCGGAAGGACCGGCAGGGAGCTGTTATGGTAGACAATTGTGTTGACCAGCCAGTAATGTCCGTAGTCTGAAAGTGAATAGAAACCACCGCCCGTCGCGGCCTTGTTAAAGGCCACCGTTGTGCTGTCAAGCAGCCCGAAGGCGTTCGTATTGATATACACCCCGCCGCCCGTTTCCGAGGAATTGTGCACCACAAGGTTATTGAAGGTACGTACGGCGGAATTGCACCCGGAACTGCCGGACGAATACAACCCGCCTCCCTTACTGGCCGCGGAATTGTACGAGATTACCGTATCATAGTTCAGTGAAGTGCTGCAGAAGCCTATGGTGGCGATCCCCCCGCCGTACATGCCCGCAGTATTCCCCGATATTTCTGTATTGTGAGGCATGGCGCAGCTTACGGTAGAGTAAATCCCGCCTCCGTAATACCCGGCATGGTTGCCGGTAATTACACTGTCGTCCACATATACCCAGCAGGCCCCGCTGGTAAGATAGATTCCGCCTCCAGCGTATGAAGCTGTGTTGTTCTTGATTATGCAGTTCTTGATGGCCGGATCCCCCTTGTATACATAGACACCGCCGCCCGACGATGCTTTCCCATTCGTAATCGTAAAGCCGTCCAGAATACCGTTTGAAGGCTCACCCCAGTAGGTGACCGGCCTGCCGGTATTGCTTCCGTCGATAATCGTCGCCGAGGGACCGTCGGTACTCTTCAACGTAATCGTCTTGTCATTGATGGCAACATGCTCATGATACGTACCTGGCCTTACGAGTACGGTATCTCCGACAGCCGCCGCATTTACGGCTGCCTGGATCGTGCCGTAGTCATCGGGCACGTAATGGGTGGCGGCCTCGGCACCCGTGGAAAGAAACAGCGCCGAGAGAAGAACTCCGGCAAGAACGAACAACCTGCGAACCTTCCCTGATTTCTCTTTTTTCATGATTCCCCTCCTAGAGAAAGTGCCTTGATATGAAATCGCCGCAAAGGCGGGAGCTTACGACAGAGCAGGGATCACGTTTCTGAATAGCCGTCTCCATCATGTATCAGCCCTTGCTTGCGATGCATTTCAGGTAGATAACACAGTCAAAGAAAATGGTTCATGCCAGTACGGTGCATAAGGATCGCACCCCTATGGCTCCTCATGAGCGCCTTGCAGATCGTTCTTGCTATTTCGGGGTGAAAAAGTCGGGCATTGCCGTTCAATCCGGGAACGCACACTTCTTAATAGTATACACAGAAATAGCAAGGAAAGTATCGAAGACAAGCAATTTTTTGCAATACAGATGCCAAAGGCGGAATATCATAAAATACAACAGTTTCCTGCCTATCCAAAATTACGGCTTTAGTTTGTTACCGGTTTTATTGCGTGTTTACGCTCAAGCGACTGTTGGTTTGTGAGCTATAGATATCGATCGTGAAGTTCGGGATTTCGACCAGGCGGTTTCGGGCAACTTCATCAGGGGCAGGGATCATGAAGTCAAAAAGCATTGCAAAATGCAGATTGAAAATTGAAAAATGGAAGATACGGGAAGCCTCTTCCCCATACCCTATCGTTCGAGTCACCCTCATGAAAATAAAAAAAGCCGGTCAATGATGACCAGCTTTGTTTATTTTGGTGGAGCTGAGGGGGCAATCTCGCCCCGCGGCCGTCCCGCTACGCGGGACGGCGGGATGTCGCGTTATTCAAGTCCCGCCAAGGCGGGACGCTGGAGGGGCTCCACGCGCTTGCATCACATGCTCGCTTCCACAGGGGGCCTGCCCCCATGAAGTCAAAAAGCATTGCAAAATGCAAATTGAAAATTGAAAAATAAGGGAAGCCTCTTCCCCATGCCCCTTTGTTCGAGCCCTTCATCCAAAAACAAAAAGGGCTGACCTGTTGGTCAACCCTCTTACTGTTTTTGGTGGAGCTGAGGGGGCAATCTCTCTCGCTCGCATGCTCGCTTCCACAGGGGGCCTGCCCCCATGAAGTCAAAAAGCATTGCAAAATGCAAATTGAAAATTGAAAAATAAGGGAAGCCTCTTCCCCATACCCCTGTGTTCGATCCCCGGTCTACCAAAAACAAAAAGGGCTGACCTGTTGGTCAACCCTCTTACTGTTTTTGGTGGAGCTGAGGGGGCTCGAACCCCTGACCCCAAGGCTGCCAGCCTTGTGCTCTCCCAGCTGAGCTACAGCCCCACGATGAAAATCCGTCGTTGAAACCGGTAGTTAATCTAACATCCGCCGCAGATGTTGTCAAGGGAAAATACCGCTCGGTGTCAAAGGTTCTATGAAAAATACTGGTTAGCCACGCATGAAGTTCTCTGTGTACGAGCCTGTCCCGCTCGGCCGGGTTGTGTTCTGTGGCGAAACGTTTGACAACAGGCCCAAGAAATTCCGCCGTAGTTTCTTCGGGAGAATAGGGTGAAACATCTGAAAAAGTGCAGAAAAGAGTATATAATAGAATAATGGACGAGACGCCGGAAAAAAATGCATCGCCATCCGCATCTCCGCAGCAGGGACGCCAGGAATTGCCTCTTGATACGAGGCTGTTGTCTGACGCGGTCATCGAGCTGAACATCTCCCGGAAAAACGTCGGTATTTATCCTCCCGGCCATGTCCAGATTACCCGCAGTATCGACCAGGCCTATGTTATCCTTCAGAAGCTTTTCGAAATCCGTTCTGAGATGACCCTCGGCATTGCCAAGGACACCCTCCTCGTCGGACAGGACTACCTGGACCGCAAAAATCCCGTGTACCGGGACTTCGCGTTGTCACTCTCCCAACGGGGGATAGCGGCCGTGACGTTCATAAGCGGTATGGACCGGGACGAGCTCGTACGGTTCCATCGCGTTATCACGACCAAGCCAGAAGATATCCGGGCCGCAGGGGGGATCGGGAAGGTGATGTCCGATGCCGGCGTCCCCCATGTACGGGTACAGGCCATCGATTACAGCAGCTTCCATCTCACCGAGGAGAAGGAGATCGTCCACTCCGCTTCACGACCGGGAGAGGACCCGGGTACCGGCAAGTGGCAGGATTTCGTTTCGCACCTCGTGGCAGGCGGACTGGCGTCCTCAGGCCAGGGTGTGGCATTGAAGGATGCGACCGAGATCGACCCGGGTGAGCTGGCACGGCTTCTGAACGAGCGCGCCGTGGACGCCCATACCGCTGTTGAGAGCTATGACCAGATAATCACCGACCATGTCCGCGGGATGGCCGAGCGGAAGCAACCTTCCCAGGAGCAGGCGGCAACGCTGGCCAACATGAACGATCTGTTGCGGGACCTCCATCCGGAACTGAGAAAACAGTTCCTGTCCGTTGCCTTCAGGCATATTGCCTCGAGCTCGGGCTCATCCACATCGGAAGATCTGCTCGGCGGCTTTCCTGATGACATGGTTATCGAGATGATGCGTCATGCCAGTGAGGAGGGAAAGCAAATATCCCCGACGCTGGCAGGTCTCGTGCAGAAGTTGTCGTCCGTGGATAGTAAAGGGCCGGCACGCCCGGGACAGGAGTATTCGGAGCGCGGGCAGGAGAAACCGGCTCCGGTCATCTCCCCGGAGCACATGGAGAAGCTCTTTGACCGGGAAAGTTACGAACAATATGTGACGTCCGACTATGATGCAACGCTCAAAAACCTGACGCAAGATTCCGGTTCCCTGCCCGTAGCGCGTATCGAGGGATTTCCCCTCGAGGAATTCGCGGAAACACTCGAAGATGATCGCCTCGACTTTCAGATCGGCCGCGCACTCCTCGCGTTTATAGAAGAGGACATTGATGAAGATGATTACGGGGAGTTTTCCCGGAAGCTTATTGCCATCGTTCCGGACCTGCTCAAAACAGGGAACTTCGAACTCCTCCTCGATGCGGTGGAAACGCTCCGAAGGCACAGCAGGGAAAAAGCGAGCCAGGAGGTGAGCGCCCTGGCCGGGGAGGCCCTGAAGATATTCAGCGAGCCGGAGTTTTTATCGGACGTCGTTAACTCCTTTGACGGTTGGGCACGGTCCAAAGGTCGGGCAGGCGCCGGTTTCCTCCTGGCCCTTGGTCCCGGGACGGTCCCTGCACTGATGGACCTTTTTTCCGTAGATGAAGCTCCTGGCGGGCGGAGGATTCTCTTTGACCTGCTGTCAAATTTCGGGCAGCCGGCCGTCGACGAGGCGGTGAAACGGCTGCGCGATCCCCGGGCATATTATGTCAGAAATTTGGTGATGCTCATACGGTGGACGGGAAGCCAGGCGACGCTGCCCTATGTGAAGCCGCTCCTGAAGCACCAGGACCAGAAGGTGCGGCTCGAGGTGATTGCAGCGCTCCTCAGGTTCAAGGACCGAGACGGGGTCCCGTTGCTCCGCGAGGCGCTCCGGTCCAAGGACCCTGATGTGTCATCGCAGGCGGTCTTTCTCTCGGGGCAGTTCCGGGTGGCTGATGTTACCGGTGACGTTCTCTCGATGATCAAGAAGGTCATTCTCTTTGAGGCGGATTACACGGTGAACGAAGAGATCATTCGGGCATTGGGGGAAATAGGAGACGCGCGGGCCATTCCCGATCTCAAGAAACTTGCCCGGGCGTCCTGGACATTCTATCCCGCGCGCCTGGCGAGGATGAAGGTGGCCCTCTTCGAGTCCCTCGGCCGTTATCCGCGGGAGAGCATAGCCGACCTTCTCAAAATCGGGAATCGATCGGGCGATGAGCGGATCAGGCGGATCTGTGGAAAGCTTGCCGAGAGAAAAGCACGGTAGTGCGCCCCATGGCGAAGCCGGTTGTTCCCCGGGGCGTCTGACAGGATGGCGGCAGACCGGCGCTGCACCAACCGGGTGGTTTTGGAACAGACGATATTTGTACGCCTTGCTATCAGGATGAGATGAAGAGAGGAATGCTTTATGGCGGAATTTGATTTCACCGGTGAACTGTCTCAGGTGATCGCGCAGCTTACGGCGGCGGTGACGAACACGAGCCTCTATTCTCCCGAGCACCCGCAGGTGGCGCAGTATATTGACCGGGCAAATTCCGGGCTCGCAAATCTCCTCCAGGTGAAGCCGGAGGTGACGATTCTGCTGATCGGCGATGATCTCGTTGCAGAGAACCGGGCCCTTCCCGCGTCGGCCGCCTACGTCGCGACATTTTCCAAACTGCTTCAGAAGAAAGCGATTGAGCGAATGACCTTTGTTGCCGGTCTTCCGCGCGCCGAGCTCCAGGGCCTGATTCGGGACCTTGCTTCGCCTGACGCGGCGCCTGTCCGCTCGAGCGGCTTTATCAAGCTCGGGAAAGTCGAGCTCAGAGTAACCGGGGCCGCGCCGCAGCAGGAGGTCCCGGCAATCCAGAGCGTCTCCCCCGAGGACCTCCAGGCGCTGCAGGCCCTTACCGCCAACGAACTGGGTGAGCTGAAGGAAATCTATCTTCGTATCAAGCAGCACAAAAAACTGGATGTCCGGGGTATCGACGATGTGGTGAAGGGGTTCATCAAGAATTTCAGACAGGAGATCAATCCGGTAAGCCTTCTCGCCTCACTCAAGTCCGCCCACGAGTATACCTTCACGCACGTGGTGAATGTGGGCGTATTGGCCATGAGTCAGGCGGAGGGCCTCGGATTTCAAGGGGAGCAGCTTCACCAGATCGGTGTGGCATCGATGCTGCATGACGTGGGGAAGCTCTTTATTCCGGAAGAGATCCTGACCAAGCCCGGAAAGCTCACGCAGGAGGAACGCGAGATCGTCGAGACCCATACCGTGAAGGGTGCCCGGTATCTCATGGGCCTCGACGGGATCCCGAAGCTCGCGGTGCTTGCGGCACTGGAGCACCACCTGAAATATGACGGCTCAGGCTATCCTTCGATCAAGGGCGGTTGGAGGCCGAACATCGTAAGCCAGATGATCTGCATCGCCGACGTCTTTGATGCCATGCGGAGTAAGCGGGCCTATCAGGAGCTGATCCCGCAGGAAAAGATCATCGAGTTTCTCAAGAAGGGGAGCGGCGCGTCCTTTAATCCCCAGCTTGTTGAGCATTTTCTGAAGTTGCTCAAGCGTTGAACCGGAACTACGTCCACCCGCGTATACCAACGTTATCCAGATCGATGCACCGTTTTTTTTCACGGGCCACAGCCGTCGCGTCTCATGTGCGTCCGAGAGAGGGGCAGGAGCGTTTTTCATGAAAATACTGGTTGTCGACGATGAGAGAACAAGCAGGCAACTCCTTCGAGAGCTCTTTCTTGCGGAAGGCTATGACGTTGTTCTCGCAGAGGACGGGGAAGAGGGAATCGCGAAATTGGAGGCGGAGCAGCCGTCCCTGGTGATCAGTGACATCCTCATGCCCCGTGTCGATGGATTTCAGTTGCTCAGAAGAATCAGGGAAAGCAGCACCCTCAAGGAGGTCCCGGTCATTTTTTTTACCGGTACCTATCTCGATAAGAAAGATGAAGAATTCGCCAATGAGATAGGAGTGTCCCGTTATTTGATGAAACCCGCCTCACCGTCAGAGCTCATCAGAGTTGTAAGCGAGGTACTTGCTGAGGATAAAAAGAGTAGGCAGTCCCGCTCGTCTCTTCCGTCTCTGGAGGAGCCAATATTTCTGAAACTGTACAACGAGCGGCTCGTCAATAAATTGAAAGGCAAGGTGGTAGAGAGTGAGCGGGCTCGGTTATCTCTGGAGCATATCATGGAGGGCATCGGAGATGGGGTAATCGTTATCGACAGAGAGTATACGATCCTTCATGCGAACAGCGCCGTTGCCGCATCCCTCGTTTTTGAGAAGGAGGACCTGGTAGGGAAAACGTGCTACGAAATAATACACAACCGGGAGGCGCCTTGCGAAGGACCGGAAGTTGTCTGCCACCTTCCTGCCGTTTTCGACAAAGGGGAAACCGTCAAGGTGCTCCATACCCATATGGATTCCGAAGGAAACGAGCGGCATATCGAGATCACGGCGGCGCCGGTCAAGGACAGCAGGGGGGACACCTTTGCCATGGTGGAGACCCACCGGGATATCATGGAGAAGCAACGCGATGACGGGCTCGTGAAACTTGTCAAGAAGTTGAACGAGGCGCAG
>Ga0209633_10006193_pt1 | contig 10273 bp, 6 predicted proteins | sample Cruoilmetagenom1_FD_187290 | JGI IMG/M metagenome (GOLD analysis project Ga0209633, IMG submission 187290) | Oil polluted marine microbial communities from Coal Oil Point, Santa Barbara, California, USA - Sample 1 (SPAdes) (version 2) | ecosystem: Environmental > Aquatic > Marine > Oil seeps ... | reverse complement strand
GATGTAAAATCGGGAAGGTCGGCGGTTCAAGTCCGCCTCTCGCTACAAAAGCAGGTCTATAAGGCTTGCTTTTTTTATTTCTAATTTCAGAAATATTTTCATATATGTTTGCAGTGTACATATTATATAGCGAAAAGCTTGACAAATATTATGTAGGTTATACATCGTCCATAGCAACACGATTGTTAAAGCATAATTATGGATCCACACCCTCTACAAAACCAGGGATTCCATGGGAGTTAGTTTATAAAGAATTTTATTCTACAAAGACCGAAGCTATAAAAAGGGAAAAAGCTATAAAGCGAAAAAAGAGCAGGAAATATCTTGAATACTTGATAAAAGGAGTTTAGAGCGTCCCGATGTAAAATCGGGAAGGTCGGCGGTTCAAGTCCGCCTCTCGCTACAAAAAATAGAGCCCTGTAAATGTTAATTTACGGGGCTTTATTTATTTTTGTAAATTACTTATGTTTAGTGAAAAACTTTTTAGATACAGATTTTTTTACTTTATGTAAAATATATTAATATTGTTAATTATAAAAAATATCATATGATTAAAGAATTTGAATTTTTCATTACAGGAGCTACGCTTGGTTTGGTTGCAGGAATTACTCCTGGACCATTATTAACTTTAGTTATTACTCAAACCTTGAAATATAGCCGTAAAGAAGGAATAAAAATTGCCTTAGCTCCGCTATTATCCGATTTGCCTATTGTAGTTCTTTCGTTGCTGATTTTAGATAAAATGTCGAATTATGACAATATATTAGGTGTAATATCATTTCTTGGTTCGGCATTTCTTATATATATGGCCTATGAAACTATAAAGATTAAACCAACTCACTTAAGTGATGAAAGTTCAAAAATTCATTCCTTAAAAAAAGGCATATTAACAAATATTTTAAGTCCACATGTATATTTGTTTTGGATTTTGGTAGGTGCTCCTATTACTTTAAAGGCATTTAAAATAAATGTAGTATCATCTATCTTATTTATTATAGGGTTTTATCTATTTATTACAAGTTCAAAAATATTCATTGCTTTTATCTCAGAAAAAACAAAGAATGTATTTAATAGTAAAATATATATTACAATAATTAAAATACTAGGAATAGTTCTAATTATATTTGCTATTATTCTAATTAAGGATGGTTTAAAATTTTTAGGATTAGTGTAATAATTATAAGTTTTATTAATTCATATAGAATTAATAAAACTTATAAGGTATTCTATTTTAATTTTAGTGTTGTAGAGTTACGAATAATTAATTCTGTTTTAAGGACTTTACTAATATTGTTTTCTTCATCCGGATTATTGATTCTATTAATAAGTAATTCTGTTGCTGTTTCTCCAATCTCGTAACCACGTTGGTCAATTGTTGTTAAATCGGGATCTGACATCTGCGATATCTTTGAATTAGTAAAGCCTCCAACTGCGATATCTTCAGGAATTTTGAGCCCATATTTCTTTATTGCTTTCATTGCTCCAATTGCAGTTTCGTCGTTCACAGCAAATATGCCATCAATATTTTTATTTTTCTGTAATAGCTTAGGAACAATTTCTAAAGCCATGTCGTGAGTATCGCAAAAAATAATATTGTTGTTATTAATAGGAATGTTGTTCTTTTTTAATGCTGAGATATACCCTTCTTTTCTTTTAGTGCCAATAAGTAAGTTTTGAGGACCAGAAAGATGAATAATGTTTTTTCTTCCACAATTAATTAAATGTTCGGTAATTTTATAGGCTCCATCAAAATCATCAATAGTCACATTGTCGGCTTTTATTTCGTTACATATCCTGTCGAAAAAAACTAATGGAATTCCCATTTCTTGAATATCTTTAAGATGCTCAAATTTTTCTGTTTGTTTTGATATAGAGATTATTAATCCGTCAATATGACTAGATAGTAAGGCTTGTACAGTATTTATCTCTTTCTCGTACGATTCGTTCGATTGACATATCATAATATTATATCCTGCATCATTAGCCTTTTTTTCAATCCCACTAATTACTGATGAAAAAAAATGATGGATTATCTCAGGAATAATTACGCCAATAATTTTGCTCGAATTGTTTAATAAACTTAATGCTACTTTATTGGGTTTGTAATTTAATTTTTTTGCAAGCTCTTTTACTGCTTTTCTGGTATTTATATTAATATCAGGATGGTCTTTTAAGGCACGCGATACCGTTGATGGCGAGATGCTTAATTGTTGAGCGATATCTTTAATTGTTACTTGATGATGTTTCATGCTTAAACAAGAGATTAAAAAAATATAATTATTTGGTAATAATATATAAAATATAAGTAAAATCTATTAAAACGATGCTTAAAGATAAAAAAATATATGATTTTTTAATAATGAATATTCTTTTTTTTGCAAACGTTTTAAATAGGTGTTTGCACATAATTATTTAATTGTAATTATCTGAAAATATTGTTGTTGAGAGCGAAAAAGTATTCTAAAAAATTTATTTTCTCAGCAATATTTCTTATATTTATCAAATTGAAATAAATTATTTCTTTATTTTAAAAAGAAATGATACATAAAATGATGAGTTTTTTTATTAAAAAAATGTATTTAATAAACAATTTTATAATGAAACAAAATTTAGATTCTTTAAAGATTACTTTGTCATTTGTTATTTTGTTTTTGTTAAGTTTTTCTGTAAGTGCACAGATTAATATTACAGGAACAGTTATCGATGCAAGTAGTAGTGACCCTTTGCCCGGAGTAACAATATTAGTTAAAGGGACAACAATAGGGACGACAACCGATTTTGATGGGAAATATAGTATTGCTGTAACTAGTGATGCTACACTTGTATATTCATTTATTGGTTTTAAAAGTCAAGAGATACTTGTTAATAATCAAACAATTATTAATATTGGATTAGTAGAAGATATCGAAAAGCTTGAAGAAGTTGTTGTTATTGGTTATGGTGTACAAAAGAAAACCGATAAAACAGGAGCTGTTTCAAATGTTAAAGCTGCTGAATTAAATGGGGGAGTTTTAACTGACCCAATTCAAGGTTTGCAGGGAAAAACTCCAGGTGTTGTTATTACAAAAAAAGGAGGCGACCCTAATGGAGGATTTTCTGTTAAGATTAGAGGATCGTCAGGATTGTATTCTGGAACAGAACCTCTTTATGTTGTTGATGGTGTTCCTGGAGTAGATCCTACCACTATAGCATCAGAAGATATAGAATCGTTTAATGTTCTTAAAGATGCGTCTTCTACAGCAATATATGGTTCTAGAGGGGCAAATGGTGTTATTATTATTACTACTAAAAATGGAAGTTCTAAAAATGGAGCAACAAAGGTAGAATTTAATAGTTATGTGTCTATGGATAATGTTGCTAATAGACTAGATCTTATGTCTGCATCGGATATACGACAATATGTTTTAGATAATAATCTTACAGAATTTCAAGATGGAGGAGCTTCTACTGACTGGCAAGATGAAATCTATAGAACAGGAATGTCACAAGCTTATAATTTAGCTTTCTCGAATGCAGATGAGAATTCAAATTACAGAGCATCTATTTCACATAACGATTATAAAGGTGTGATTAATGGTAGTAATAAAGGTAGAACAATTGGACGTATTAATGTTAATCAAAAGGCTTTCGATGGTAAACTAAATATAACAGCCGGACTTTCTGGAACTATTGAGTCGAACGAATATGTTAAATACGATGCTTGGGGAACTCAAGATGTTCTTTACCAGGCTTTCAGACGAAACCCTACCGATCCGGTTTACGATGCTAATGGCGATTATTATGAAACATCGCGGGCATTTAATTATTTTAACCCTGTAGCTACAATTAACGATTTGCAGAACGAAAGAGAAGCAAAACGTTTTTTAGGTAATTTAAAAGCCGATTACGAAATTATTGATGGTCTTATTGCCGGAGTTAATTTAGCATATACTCGTAACGATCAAGAAAATTTTTATTTTGAACCTTCATACACCCCTACAACTACGACGGCGGGGGCAGGAAGTAGAACTTATGGTAACTTTGAATCGAAAATATTAGAATCTACTATTAAATATAATACTACTATCAACGAAATGCATAATATTAATTTTGTTGGTGGATATTCTTTCCAAGAAGATATTTCAGACGGATTTTCTGCATATGGAACCGATGCTCAATCAGATTTTGTACAGTCAAATAATTTAAGTGCCTTAAATAGTGTAAATGCAGGAGATATTTCTTCATATAAAAATTCAAATCGCTTAATTTCTTTTTTTGGAAGAGGTGTTTATAATTATAATTCGAAATATTATTTTACTGCAACAGTTCGTCGTGACGGTTCTTCTCGATTTGGATCAAATCACGAATGGGGTTGGTTTCCTTCAGCTTCTATTGGTTGGAATATGAAAAAGGAAAGTTTTTTAAATGATGTTGATTTTCTCGATAAATTGAAGCTAAGAGTAGGATATGGATTATCGGGTAATCAAGAAATTGGTTCTTATAACGATATTGAAACATATAGTCCTAGTGGAACTGCTATTGATCCTGAAACAGGAGAACAAATTATTGCTTTTGTAGGTAGCCATAACCCTAATCCTAATTTAAAATGGGAAGAAAATTCTGAATTAAATATAGGAATAGACTTTGGTTTCTTTGCAAATAGAATATCAGGTTCATTAGAATATTACAGAAAAACAACATACGATTTATTAGCTCAGTACGAAGTTCCTGTTCCTCCAAATAAATATAGATATACTTTTGCAAATGCCGGTCAAATACAAAATAATGGTTTCGAAGCATTTATTCAAGTTTATGCATTAAGTAAAACTAATATCGATTGGAAAAGTTCAATATCTTTTTCTACAAATAAGCAAGAAGTAGTATCATTATCTGATAAAAATTATGATTTAGAGCAATTAAAAGAAGGTTGGATTTCAGGACCGGGTTTAGTAGGTGGAGAAAATTGGAGTCAGATAATTAAACCGGGTTATTCAATAGGTACTTTTTATATGCCTGAATTTGCAGCATTTTCTGCCGATGGAGAATTCCTTTTTTATACTGCTGCTGGTGGTGTAACTCGTGATGTTACTTTGGCAGAAAGAAGAGTAGTAGGAAATGCTCAACCCGATTTTGTTATAGGTTGGTCAAACTACTTTAAAATATATAAAAACTTTGATCTAAACTTTTCTTTTAGAGCTGTATATGGTTTTGATGTGTTAAATGTAACTCGTTTGATCTTTGGGAATACTAATGTATTGCCATCGCAAAATGCTTTGCGCTCTGCTCTTGACGATGCTGCAGATGGAATGGACGATAATGCTACTCTTAGTAGTTATTATTTAGAAGATGGATCATTTATTCGCCTCGATAATTTAAGCCTTGGTTATACTTTCGATACAAAGAAAATTAGTAATATTAGTAAACTTCGTGTTTATTTTGCTTCAAATAATCTTCTTACCCTTACGAAATATTCGGGAATCGACCCCGAAGTAAGTTATTCAGGATTATCTTTTGGAATCGATCAATATAATGTTTATCCTAAAACCAGAACATTCTCTTTAGGTGTTAATGTTTCATTTTAATTAAATTAAGTTATGAAAAAGATATTATTAATATTTTCTACAATATTTATTTTCTCTGTTGCTTGTACCGATTTAGACGATAAATTATACGATAGAATTCCTTCAGATTCATATCCGGAGAATGCAAAACAAGTTGCAACAGTGGCTGTTCCTACTTATTCGGCAATGCGAGATTTCCTCGATTGGGGAGGTTGGTGGTTTTGCCAGGAAATACCAAGCGACGAAATGACTGCTCCAACTCGCGATACCGATTGGGATGATGGTGGTAAATGGAGAGTACTGCATCAACATACTTGGACTAATAATACCGAAGCAATTAATGCAATGTGGGGTACCTTTTATAATGGTATTTTCGAAGCCAATAAAGCTATTGAATTTATGGGCGATGTGTCAGAAAATCCTGAAGGACAAGAAGTTGTTGCTAAACTGAAAATTATGAGAGCATATTATTACTATTTACTTATTGATAATTATGGCGATGTGCCTTATGTTACTTCATTTTCTGATGCTCCTGAATTTCCGGAGAAAACAGATAGAGCAATTATTTACGATAACATTGTTGCTGATGTAGAAGAAAGTTTACAGTATTTATCGACAGGAAGCACAAAAACTGCTGTTACAAAAGGAATGGCCTATTCGTTATTAACTAAGTTATATATTAACTCCGAAGTGTATAGCGGAACTCCTCAATGGCAGAAAGCCGAAGATTATTGCGATAGTGTAATTGAAAGATGCAATTATTCTTTAGATAATAATCCTTTAGATCCTTTTATCACAAATAATGAAGGTTCTTTCGAGAATATTTTCGTAATACCTTACGACGAAGATAATTACAAGGGATTTAATTTACACATGAGAACCTTGCATTATGCAAGTAATCAAACTTTCAATATGTCTGCAGGTCCTTGGAATGGTTTTGCTGCTATGGAAGATCATTATAACACATATTCTGCAAATGATTTAAGAAAAGATTATTTTCTTGTAGGACAACAATACGATTATAATGGAATACAGTTAACCGATGAAGGTGCCGATGGTGCTTTGTTAATTTTTAACCCTCATATTCCGGCTCTCGAAATAGATGCTTCGCATACTGCCGAAGAAATTAGAATGTCGGGAGCTAGAGTTGTTAAGTTTGAAATAAAACTTGGAGCTAAAGCTAATTTAAGTAACGATTTTCCAATTTTTCGTTATGCCGATATTTTACTAATGAAAGCTGAAACTATGATTCATCTTGGCGAAAATGGTGATGAGTATATTAATGAAGTGCGTAACAGAGCAGGAATTGGAAATTTAAATGGAGCAACACTAAATAATGTGTTAGCAGAAAGAGGAAGAGAAATGTTTTGGGAAGCTCACCGACGACAAGATTTAATTCGTTTTGGAAAATTTAATGATGCATGGTGGGAAAAAGATGTTTCATCATCAGATAGGAATACATTCCCTATCCCACAATGGGCAATTGACGCAAACCCCAATTTAGCTGATTAAAATCACTAAATGTATATATTAATAATTAATAATTAACTAAAACTTAAAAGTATGAAACGTAATTATTTTAAAAGTTTATTTAAATTATCATGGATGTTTATAGCAGCTTTAGTGCTGACATTTACTGCGTGTGATGATGATGATAATGGAGGAGGTAATACAAATCTTGTTGAAGATGGTGTATTTGTTAAAGGAGCCGGTACAGCATTAACAGATTTGGATGCAAAAGGATTAATGAAAGTTACTAAAAATGAAGTACTTCAAGAAAATCGCAGCACATTGCTAGAACTTTATATGGCTGTAAAAGCAGGTACTGATGGATTTAATATTGTAGTTGTTACAGGTGGAGAAGAAACAGTTTATGGTCCTGGTAGCGATTTTGCAATTGTTGCTGAAGCAGATTTAAATAATGATGAGCCCAAAGAAGGATTATGGAAAGGTTCTTACGAAGAAACAGAAACTCAATTTACAGTTCCTGAAGATGGTCTTTATCATATAATGCTTGATACAGAACTAAATAAAATAGCTATTGCAAGAGTTAAGTGGGGATTAATTGGTGCCGCTACTCCTGGTGGATGGGGCGATAATACTGAAATGATAGCTACATTCGACTTAAATAAAATGGAATTTGTAGTTGATGAAGTAACAATGTTAGAATCTGAATATAAATTCCGTTATTCTAATGGTTGGAAAGTTATATTAGATACTGTTGTTGATTTAGGTGAAGGTAAAACTGGTGTTAAAGTAAACACTAATTTTGGTGGTTCATTAGATAATTTAGTTGCTGGTGGTGATAATATCGCACAATCAACTTATGCTGTTTATAAATATACAATGACTTGGGAATTAGGTGTTGGTACAAGTGTTGTTGAAGAATATGTTAAAGAAGGTGAAGAGTTAGCACAATACCCAGATTCTATGTATATTGTTGGTTCTGCTACTGCTTATGGATGGGATACTCCTGGAGATCATACAACTGCTGCAATGCACAAAATTGCCGGAGGTGGTGACAATGATGGTATTTTTTGGAAAATATGTAATTTAGCTGCAGGAGAAGGTTTTAAATTAGCTGCTAGTGGCTGGGGCGATCCAAACTTAGGATTTGCTGAAGTAAATGAATTCGATGCAGAAGGTGTAACTGTTAGTGATAATGGTGGTAATATGTCTGTTGTAGATGGAGGAATGTACATAGTAGTTCTTGATTTACGTAACGATTTAGCTAAAGTATCTATTAAAACCGCTGCTGTATATGGTATTGGTGATGCATTTGGCACATGGGACGAAGATGTTACTGCTAATTTATTTACAGTAGATAATATAGCTAAAACATTAACATCTCCAGCTTTACCTGCAAGCGATAATATCCGTATGTATGCTAGCCATACATGGATTCCTGCTTGGTGGAATGCTGAATTTAATGTTTACGATACAGCAATTGAATACAGAAACGACGGTGGAGATCAAGATGCTGTTGTTGGAACTGCTGGTCAAGTTATCACATTGACATTTGATGATAATACCGGTTCAATCCAATAAATAAAATAAATTTAATTTAAAGGTGTGTTTAGGCACACCTTTTTTTTCTTTTTTACATTTTATAGGTTTAGAGTATGAATTTAAGATGGATAGTAATATTAATAATTGCAAATATATGTACAATATTTAATGGATATTCTCAGGTTGTTACTGCAGAACCTGAATTTCCTACTGCTAATGAATCGGTAGTTATTACTTTCGATGCTGCACAAGGGAACCAAGAATTAAAAGATTATTCAGGCGATATTTATGCTCATACAGGCCTTATTACCGATAAAAGTTCAAGTTCGACTGATTGGAAATATGTTATAGCCGGATGGTCTGAAAATACCGAGAAAGCTAAACTTACAAAAGTATCGGATAATTTATATAAACTAGAAATACAACCAAGTATAAAAGAATTTTACGGAGTTGGTGAAGACGAAGAAGTGCTTAAAATAGCCTTTGTGTTCAGAAATTCCGATGGTTCAAAGGTTGCTCGTGAAGCTAATGGAAGTGATATTTTGTGTAATGTATATCCTGAAGGATTAAGTGTAAATATTTCTTCTCCAACAAACGATTATATAATTATCACGGGCGAAATAGTTGAAATAAATGCCTCGTCGAACGATGCCGATAGTATGTTTTTATATATCGACGATATTCTTGTTTCGGAATTGCAGGGAACAACAATAACTTATTCTCATACAGAAAATATTGCAGGTTCACATAAAATAGAAATCAAAGCCCAAAATACAGAAGAAATAGAAAGCGATTCGGTGTATTATTTTGCTCGAGGAAGCAATACTGTTGCAGAATTGCCTGTCGGCTGGATTAAAGGAATAAATTATTTGTCTGAAGATTCGGTTGGTTTGGTGCTTTTTGCTCCGAATAAAGAATATGTTTTTGTTATTGGTGATTTTACAGATTGGCGACTCGATGAAAAATTTTTAATGAATATAACTCCTGATGGAAATTATTATTGGATAGGCGTTGAAAATCTAACACCAAAACAAGAATATGTTTTTCAGTATTATATCGATGGTGAGATGAGAATTGCCGATCCTTATACCGAGAAAACATCTGATCCTTATAACGATAAATATATATCAAATGATACTTACCCAAATTTAATTTCATATCCCGAAGGAAAAACTACACAAATAGCCTCGGTATTGCAAACAAACCAAGATGAATACCTATGGAGAAATACAGATTACACTGTTCCTGAGAAGAATAAGCTGATAATATACGAATTACATATTAGAGACTTTATAGCAAAGCATAATTATAAAACATTAACCGATACTCTTAATTATCTCGATAATTTAGGCATTACTGCAATTGAATTAATGCCAATAAACGAGTTCGAAGGAAACGAAAGTTGGGGATATAATCCATCTTTTTATTTTGCTCCCGATAAATATTACGGACCAAAAGAAGATTTAAAGGAGTTTATCGATACTTGTCATGGTCGAGGAATTGCAGTTATTATCGATATGGTTTTAAATCATTCATATGGGCAATCGCCTTTAGTTAGAATGTATTTTGACGCTTCGGCAGGGGAATATGGGCAACCAACGGCAGAAAATCCTTGGTATAACGAAACTTCACCTAATTCGTCATATTCTTGGGGTTTCGATTTTAATCACGAAAGTGATTATACAAAAGAATTTGTAGATAGTGTTAACAGATTTTGGTTAGAA
>Ga0209633_10006192_pt1 | contig 10276 bp, 5 predicted proteins | sample Cruoilmetagenom1_FD_187290 | JGI IMG/M metagenome (GOLD analysis project Ga0209633, IMG submission 187290) | Oil polluted marine microbial communities from Coal Oil Point, Santa Barbara, California, USA - Sample 1 (SPAdes) (version 2) | ecosystem: Environmental > Aquatic > Marine > Oil seeps ... | reverse complement strand
CATCTCCTTTATTTAACAAGGAAATTCCTTTTTGGGCAATGATAGATTTACTAGCCAATTCATAAATTTCCATATTCCTATCAGAATAGATATTAAAACCATTTGAAACAGCTCCGCCATGGACTTTCTTTAATTTCTTAAGATCATCTAGTTCTTTTACATCTCTTCGAACCGTGTCCATAGAAACTTTTAAAACATTAGCAAGATCGACCAATAGAACACGATTATGAACATGTACTTCGTCAAGTATGATTTGATGTCGTTGTTGTTTCTTCAAATAAGAAAAATTTTAGGATTTGCAATAATAAAAAAATTGAAACTAAAAAACAATTTGATATTTAAATTGCCATGTTTTTAAGCAAAAATACAATTATTAATGCAATATTTTCTTATAAAGAGCAAAAATAATAACTTTTTGCTGTTTATTATTGCATAATTAAAGATTTGTTTTATACATTTGTTATATAAATAATAAATTCTAACTCAAATGAAAAAAAATTATTATCTAATTTCAACATTCCTGATGGTATTTTTTGTTCAAAGTTTATTTGCACAATCAATAACGATTTCGGGTACAGTTACTGAAAAAGGAAGTGGTAATCCGCTACCTGGAGTAAGTGTGATTATTGAAGGAACCACTATTGGTGGTGTTACTGACTTTGATGGAAAATATTCCATTAATGCAGAAAATTCAAAAGGCAAACTCCTTATTTTTAGCTTTATCGGATTTAAAACTGTTTCAGTATCATTAACTGGTGAGAGTCAAGTTATAGACACTACATTAGAAGAAGATGCTACCGGTCTTGATGAAGTGGTAGTTATTGGTTCTTCACTTACACAGTCTAGAAAAAAATTGGGTAATGCTATTACAACTGTGAAATCGGAAGCCATGTTAAAATCTTCACCCGTAAATATTACGACATCAATTCAAGGAAAAGTTCCTGGAGCGCAAATTACTCAAAACTCAGGAGATCCTGCAGGTGGTTTTTCCATTAGATTAAGAGGTCCAAGCACCATTGCAGGTTCATCAGAACCACTTTATGTAGTAGATGGAGTAATAACCAGTAACTTAACAACAAATGTTACAAATCTAAATGTTAGTTCTGGTGACGCGGCGCCTGGTCAAAATAGGATGGTCGATATTAATCCAAATGACATTGAAAGTATTAATATATTAAACGGATCAGCAGCAGCAGCAATATACGGATCAAGAGCATCAAATGGTGTTGTGATCATAACTACAAAAAGAGGTAAAAATACTGAAGGCGAGTTAGATTTATATTTTAAATCAACTTTTAATGTTAGTACAATTCGAAAAAAATTAGATTTTAATTTAAGAGGCGAAGAGTTTGAAACTATCCCTAACAGTCCATTAACCGGCAGACTGTGGCCAATTTTTGGTTTTAATCCGGCGGATAATTCTTTAACACCTTTTAGATTTTTATCATCTGATAAATTTAATACCACACGATATGATTATCAAGATCAAATTTTTCAAACGGGAACAGGTACCGATAATTATTTCTCCTTAAGAACAGGAAAGGATAACGTAAGCTTAGCGGCTTCTGTAGGTTATTTAAGTAATGAAGGTATTATAACAAATACAAAATACAATAGGTTTTCAACCAGATTAAATTTTAGTCATAAAATAAATGATTGGATATCTTATGATGTCGGTCTGTATTTTGCGAATAGTTCATCTGATGAGAAGCCAGATGGAAATGTTTTTTGGAGTCCGATAAACTCAGTGAATATTACCAATAACACTTTTGATCTTACACAAAGAGATTCTAATGGTAATTTATTAGCAGTTGAGCGCACAAGGGTAAACCCGCTTACAATTATAGAAACCTTTGATATTACACAAGATGTAAATCATTTCATTCCTAATTTACATCTTAAAATTGAACCTATTAAAAATTTAATTATTGATCAGATAATAGGTATTGACACCTATAATCAAGAAGGTAATATATTTATTCCAATATATCCTTATGACAATGTAAACCCTGCCTATTTTAATGATGGGTATTCAGGAAACGCCGAAGCGAAAGTTTTTAATTGGAACTATGATGCTAATGCATCATATGACCTAGATATTTCTGAAGACTTAAATTCGAGAACTACTATAGGTTATAGTTTTCAATCAAGTGATATTGAATTTAGAGGGTCTCAAGGTAGAGGTTTAGATGCTTCTAATACTCCTACAATACCATTGCAGCTGAACCCTATTGATTCTAAATTAGAAATTTTTGGATTTTTCTTGCAAGAAACATTATCATATAAAGATGAGTTATTTTTAACCTTGGCAGGGCGTGTAGATGGAGCAACAAATTTTGATGAAGATGAAAGATCAAATTTTTATCCTAAAATATCAGGATCCTATGTGCTTTCTAATACAGATTATTGGGAAAAAGACAGTTTTATTAATTCTGCAAGATTAAGATTATCATACGGAGAGGCTGGTAATCTTACTGCTATATCACCTTTTGAAAGATTTGGGAGTTTTAACTCAAATGATTTTTTAGGAGGTAATACATTGCAACAAAACAATAGATTAGGTAATGAAAGTTTGAAACCCGAAAGAACCAAAGAATTTGAAATAGGGACAGATCTCAGTTTTTTTAATAATAGAGCTTCTTTGCTTTTCACTTATTATAAACAAGATATAGAAGATTTAATCGTACAACGTGTTTTGGCACCATCAATTGGTGGTTCATCTAGAACAGAAAATGTAGGTACGATGGAAAATAAAGGAATTGAAATTTATGCACGAATAACACCTATAAAAACAGATGATTTAACTTGGGATTTAAACTTTAATTTTAGTAGAAACAGAAATAAGGTTTTAAAAACTATAGGTGGTGATATAACTATTGCAAATGTTGCCGGGGCACCTCCAGTAGTTCAAGAAGGTCAACCTCTAGGTGTATTTTTTGGTACCTACTTTGCTAGAGATGATAATGGTGAATTTATTTTAACCGGACCATCAACCGATGGCGTTGCTGAGGGTACACGCCAGCAAGAAAGAGGAGATGTAGCAACGGGAATTCCTCAAAGAGATGCAAATGGCCAGCCAATAGGTGATCCTTTAAGAAGAATAATTGGAGATCCGAACCCTGATTATATTTTAGGAATAGGAACTGATGTAAACTATAAAAACTTTTCTTTTTCTATGCTTTGGGAAGCTGTTCAAGGGTTTGATGTTTTTGATGCAGATAAAAGAACCAGACAAGGTGTTGGTTTAGGTAGAATAGCAGAACAAGAATTAGCTGGCGAATTACCAAGAGGTTACATTGCAGGCTTCTATCCTGTATTAGAATTTAGAATAGAAGATGGTTCGTTTGTAAAATTAAGAGAAGTATCTTTTAGTTACAATTTCCCGACACTGTTTAACAAAAGTTTAAAAGATGTTAAAATATCTTTAATAGGTAGAAATTTAATTTCAATCGATAATTTCTTTAGTTATGATCCAGAGACTAATGCTGGAGGACAATCAAATCTATTAAGATCTGTAAATTTTGGGAATGTACCAATACCAGCTACATTCGCTTTATCGGTAAGTGCAAACTTTTAAAAAATAAGAATCATGAAAAATATAATAAAAATAATTTCACTAACCTTGTTGATGATATACACATCTTCATGTGATAAAGTAATTTTAGACCCCAATTCAACACTAGAACCAGATGTTGTTAATAGTACAGAAAATTTAATAAAACTAATTAATGGTGTTCAACAAAGATGGAGTACTGATAGGGCAGGTGTTATTTATAATTTAACTCATATCTCAGGTTTAAATACCAAAGAATTACGTTTGTTAAATCCTGGTAATTTAGATGAAAATGAAATTTTATTGGGTGGTTCAGAAGTTAGTGGTAGTAATGGAATTTTAAACAATATTTGGACGAATGCTATGCTTGTCAGAAAGGAAGCAACTACTGTAATTGATGCTGCTGATGGTGCAACTTCTGATGTTGCAACAGCCAACTCTTTAAAGGCATACGGCCTTTTTTATAGGGCAATTACTCATGGTACTTTGATCCAGTTTTTTGAAAGTGTTCCATTAGAAATTATTGATAATGCTCCGTTTAAAAGCAGAGCAGAGGTATTACAAAATGCTATAGCAGACCTACAGACTGCACAAGGGTTTATAAATTCTGGGCTTTCTTCAGAAGTAACTTCAGGGGTTTTTAGTTCGGTTAATCTAGAAAATTCTGTAAATGCTTTATTAGCAAGATTTAATTTAATGTCTGGAAATTATAGTGAGGCCATAGCTGCTGCAAATTTGGTCAATTTAGCAACCAATTCAACTTGGGAGTATGACGCTGCAGTTCCAAACCCTTTAGCCTTTTGGTTTGGGTCTCAAAATGTTACACAAGCAAGAGATCTGAATTTTGGATTACCAGCAAGTTTGTTACCAGATATGAATGATCAAAGAGTTCCTTTTTATGCACATGAACCAGCCCCATCTGATTTTCAACTTATAGGCTTTTGGATTGATAATTTAGATCAAATTCCAGTATATCTGCCTGGTGAAATGATATTAATCAAGGCAGAAGCGTATGCTAGAAATAATGATCTTGTTAATGCAGTAGCACAGCTCGATATTGTTTTAACAAAAACAGCTGCTAGTGATGCATACGGATTAGGTGCGAATCTTCCGGCGTATTCAGGAACAATGACTCAAGGTGCTATTTTAGATGAAATCTATAGAAATAGACGTGTTGAGCTCTATTTAACTGGTTTGTCTCTTGAAGATACTAGGAGATTTGGAAGACCCGGCGCTACTGATGCTAATGCTGAGAGGAATAGAGATTTTTATCCGTATCCAAATGCTGAAAGAGATAATAATACAAGCACTCCAGCAAATCCTTCTACATAAATAGGATAGGATAAGTTCATAATTATTACTATTTGAGTTAGTTTATTTCGTGTATTTAGAGCAACAAATTTGTTGCTCTAAATACACTTCATAGTGATTAAAATTAACATCATCATTATAAGCTTATTATGAAAATACTAACAGGTCTTGATATATTAACCAAAGATAAAAATCTTCAAAATAAGTTCAAAGGTAAGGTGGCACTACTATGTCATAATGCTTCTATTGATGCTAGCTATACGCATGCAGCATTAAAATTTAAAGAAATATTCGATTCCAGATTTATAAAATTATTCGGACCTCAACATGGTTTTTCAACCGATGTTCAGGATAATATGATAGAAACAAATCATACAATTCATCCCTATTTTAATATTCCTGTATATTCTCTTTATTCAGAAACACGTATTCCTACTGATAAAATGTTGGCAGACATTGATCACTTATTTATTGACTTACAGGATGTAGGATGCAGAATGTACACATATATTTACACGTTAACTCACATTCTGGAAAAATGTGTTGATAAAGAGATTCAAGTTATTGTACTCGATCGTCCAAACCCATTGAATGGAGTTGACCTTGAAGGAAATACCTTAGATATGGAATTTGAATCATTTATTGGTAGACATCCGATTCCCGTACGACATGGGATGACTATTGGAGAAGTGGCTTTAATGCATCAAAAATTTTGGGCAAAAAAGAAAGTAAAGCTAGATATAATAAAAATGAGTTATTGGGAACGTGAAATGTTTTTTGAGGACACCAAACTACCGTGGCTTTTACCTTCTCCAAATCTTGCACGCTCAGAAAGTGCTTTTACTTTTCCGGCAACGGTTATATTTGAAGGGACCCTATTAAGTGAAGGAAGAGGAACTACACAGTCGCTAGAGATTGTAGGACATCCAAAAATTGAACCTTATTCTTTTTATAAAACTCACTTATCTAACATCGTAAAAAATTCTAAATTAAAAGGTTTTGCTCTTAGACCTATAACATTTCTTCCAACTTTTCAAAAAAAGGCCAACAAAGTTTGTGGTGGTTTTCAAATTCATATAACAGATAAAAAGAGCTTCCAGCCCTGGCGCGTTGGACAGTTAATGATGCGAGAACTATATCACTATTTAGGAAATGATTTTCAATGGAAAAAACCTCCATACGAATATAATTATACTCAAAAACCAATCGACATTATTAATGGTACTGACAAATTAAGACAATGGGTGACCAATAATGATTCTATCGAAAAACTTAATTCATTTGAAAATTTAGAAGAATATAAACATCAACTTGACCAGATAAAAATATATTAATATTTCAACAAATAAAACAGTATTGATTTGAGTCCAATTTTAGTTTTTTCTGTAATTGTCATTTATTTTGGCTTACTAATGATAATTTCTTATTTCACTTCTAAAAATAGAAGTGATGAATCTTTTTTTACAGGAGATAGAAAATCGTCATGGTTTTTAGTTGCTTTTGGTATGGTAGGGGCGGCGCTTTCTGGCGTTACCTTTGTTTCCGTACCCGGAATGGTAAGCAATAATAACTTTTACTTCTTCCAATTTATTTTGGGTAATGTAATAGGTTATTTATTCATTACATTCGTTTTGATTCCATTATATTACAAATTAAGGTTGGTGTCCATTTATGGGTATTTAAATGAAAGATTCGGAGTAAAAACATATAAAACCGGATCGCTATTTTTTCTAATTTCACAATCTTTTGGTGCGGCATTGCGCTTATTGCTGGCTGCGAAAATTCTACAATTTGCCTTTTTTGACAAACTTCATATTCCCTTTTTTATAACTGTAATTATTATATTGTTATTAGTCTGGTTATATACTAACAAATCAGGAATTAAAACTATTGTATGGACGGACACCATGCAAACATTCTTTTTGATACTTGGTGCAGTTGTAGCTATCTATGCTATTACCACTTCTTTAAATTTATCAGTAACAGATTCAATTAATGAAGTTACAAGTCATAAATATTTTAAGGTTTTTAATTGGGATAACAAATCTGGGAATAATTTTTACAAACAATTCATTGCAGGTATTTTAATCGCAATTGCAATGATGGGTTTAGATCAAAATATGATGCAAAAAACATTAACTTGTAAAAATCAATGGGATGCTCAAAAAAATACTTTATCATTTAGTTTAATACTTGCAATTACTCAATTTTTATTTTTAGGACTAGGGATATTGCTATATATCTATGCCGAAAAAAATAATATAATATTACCTCTTGGTGAAGATGGAAAATTTATTGATACTGATACGCTGTTCCCTAATTTAACTTTGAATTATCTAGGACTCTTAGCCGGAGTTAGCTTTTTATTAGGAATAATAGCCGCTTCGTTTTCAAGTGTCGATTCAGCCTTAACTGCGTTGACTACTTCTTTTACTTATGATTTTTTAGACATATCTCATAAATCAAGTAGTGAAAAGAAAAAATTAAAAAATAGAGTATTATTCGGATTTTCGGTTGTTATTTTTTTAATAATAATGTTATTCTCAAATAGTAGAGGTGATGTTATTTCATTGATATTTAAGGTTGCAGGATACACCTATGGCCCTCTTTTAGGCCTTTATTTATTTGGGATGTTTACAAAGCTTCAAATAAAAGATAAATGGACACCAATCATTTGTATAGCAGCTCCTATAGCAACTTATTTGTTAAGTATATATTTAAAGAACACGTATAATTTCGATTTCGGATTTATCAATATTGCTGTAAATGCACTATTAACGATTATCGGCTTATTATTAATTAATAGGAAATAATAAATGGATACATCAAAACTAACCACAGAACAATCTTCTAAATACAACGATTTAGAAAAGATGGGTACATTAAAATTGTTAACTAATATTAATAGAGAAGATAAATCTATTGCTCTTGCTGTTGAAAAAGCAATTCCTAATATTCATAAACTCGTTGATATTATTGTTTCAAAAATGCAACAAGGAGGTCGATTGTTTTATATTGGTGCAGGCACCAGCGGAAGATTAGGCGTTTTAGATGCCTCTGAATGTCCGCCTACTTTTGGTGTCTCTGATGATTGGGTGATTGGTTTAATAGCCGGCGGTGATGGTGCACTGAGAAAAGCTGTTGAAAATGCTGAAGATGATACGGCACTAGCTTGGGCTGATTTACAAGGTTATGATATAAATGAACGAGATGTTCTTATAGGAATTGCCGCATCGGGAACAACTCCCTATGTTATAGGAGGCGTAAAAACTGCAAAAGAACAAAATATCATTACTGCTTGTATTACCTGTAATCAAAATTCGCCACTATCCTTAGAAGTTGATCATCCAATAGAATTAATTGTTGGCCCTGAATTTGTTACGGGCAGTACAAGAATGAAAGCCGGAACTGCTCAAAAATTAGTTTTAAATATGATTTCTACAGCGGTTATGATAAAATTAGGGAGGGTGCTGGGTAATAAGATGGTAGATATGCAATTATCAAATAAAAAACTGACCAAAAGGGGCATTAAAATGATAATGGATGAACTTAAAATTGAAGAAGAGTTAGCTAGTAAATTATTACTAAAACATAAAAGTGTACGTGAAATATTAGATACTTATAAAGCTAAATAACTAAGAATATAAAATGATTAGTAAAACTACAGTGAAAAATATCAGCTATAAAGAAGCTGGTAAATTTGAAGAGACCAGGTTTGAAAAAATTCACAATGTAATTTTTAGTAATTCTAATGAAGCTTCTATTATTGTTGCGAATGAAATTGCTGAGCTTATTCGTGATAGCGCTCTTGAACATAAAAATTGTGTGTTAGGACTGGCTACCGGATCCTCACCCATCAAAGTTTATGAGGAATTGGTGAGAATGCACCATGAAGAAGGCTTGAGCTTTGTTAATGTAATTACTTTTAATTTGGATGAATATTACCCTATGGATAAACAAAACATGCAGAGTTATCATTACTTTATGCATGAACATCTTTTTAATCATATTGATATACTGCCTGAAAATGTTCATATTCCTGATGGTACTGTCAGTAATGATGACGTCTATCAATATTGTATTGATTATGAACAAAAAATTAAACAAGCTGGTGGTTTAGATCTTCAATTATTAGGTATTGGCAGAACCGGCCATGTAGGATTTAATGAACCAGGATCTCATCTAAATTCGGCGACCAGAAGTATCACGTTAGACCATATTACAAGAGTTGATGCCGCACCTGCTTTTTTAGGAATCGATAATGTCCCTAGGAAAGCCATTACAATGGGAATTGGTACAATTAGAAATGCAAAGAGAATTTTACTATTGGCTTGGGGAATCAATAAAGCTAGTATAATAAAAAAAACTATAGAAGGTGAAATATCTTCTGAAGTACCTGCTTCCTATTTACAACATCATAACAACACAACTTTTGTATTAAATAATGAAGCTGCTGCTCAATTAACTAGGGTAAAAACACCTTGGTTGGTATCTTCATGTGTTTGGTCTGAAGACCTAAAAAGAAAAGCGGTTGTTTGGTTAAGTGAACTTCTTGATAAATCAATTCTTAAACTTACTGATACTGATTATAATAATAATGGAATGTCTAGTTTACTTATTGAAGAAGGTACAGCTTATGATCTAAATATTAAAATGTTTAACAATTTACAGCATACTATTACCGGATGGCCTGGTGGAAAACCGAATGCTGATGAGACTAAAAGACCCGAACGTGCTAATCCTGCTCAAAAACGTGTAATCATTTTTAGTCCACATCCTGATGATGATGTCATTTCAATGGGCGGTACTTTCGATAGGTTAGTCGAACAAGGTCATGAAGTGCATATTGCCTATCAAACCTCTGGTAATATTGCTGTTTCTGATCAGGAAGCTTTAAAATTTGCCGAAGTCAGTAAAGTTTTAAATGATTCTGATAAAGTCAAAAAAATTATTCAAACGATCCTGCAAAAGAATAAGAATAGCATTGATGAAATCGATGTAAGAAATCTTAAAGGATTCATAAGAAGAAGTGAATCTCTGGCCGCTACTAGATATCTTGGTATTCCTGATAAAAATGTACATTTCTTAGATTTACCTTTTTACGAAACGGGTACTATCAAAAAGAATAAATTATCTGATATTGATATTCATATAATGTGTACTATTATTCAAAAAATAAAACCACATCAAATTTATGCTGCAGGCGATTTGGCAGATCCTCATGGTACACATGAGGTGTGTTTAAATGCGCTTTTTGAGTCTTTAAAAAAACTAAAAACTAACCCTTTTATGGATGATTGTTGGGTCTGGTTATATAGAGGGGCTTGGCATGAATGGGAAACTTATGAAATTGATATGGCCGTTCCTATGAGCCCTGACCAGGTGCTTAAGAAAAGACATGCTATTTATTTT
>Ga0209633_10006191_pt1 | contig 10276 bp, 8 predicted proteins | sample Cruoilmetagenom1_FD_187290 | JGI IMG/M metagenome (GOLD analysis project Ga0209633, IMG submission 187290) | Oil polluted marine microbial communities from Coal Oil Point, Santa Barbara, California, USA - Sample 1 (SPAdes) (version 2) | ecosystem: Environmental > Aquatic > Marine > Oil seeps ... | reverse complement strand
ATGAAACAACACGGTGAGAATCTCCGGGTTTGAAAAATCAAGGCTTTTGAAGAGGTCATTGCCGAATACATGGGTTGAATGAAAAGGGGATCCGGTCATCCAGAAATTAACCAGCAGGATCTGGGTCGTGGCTGCTGCGAAAATGGCCCCCATGATCATCATGAGAGACAACCATGATTTCATGGAATGGTTGTAATTTGTTGAATGTGCAAAACGGTAGAAAGCCAGGACCAGGCCGAGAATGGCATACGGGGCCAGTTGAATGCGGATGATGATCAGGCTTGCAGCCAGGATTCCTGCGGTTATGACGTCGCGCCTTCGCCATGTGCGGATTGGTATGGTCCAGAAGGCAAGCAATGAAAGGCACCCCAGGGCAAGGGATTCTGAACCGTGACTTATGGAATAGTAACCCATATGGGTACCCAGAAAAGCAATACCCAACCAGAAAAACCGGGGTTCATCGGAAGATCCAAGCCGCTCGCGCAGGATTTTGTTGAAAGACCACCACAATATCAATGCGGCAAGCCATCCCGAAATGAGGGAGTCGCCCAGAATGCGGGCGGCGGTTGGTGAAATGCTTTGCAGGAACCGATAAACAAACGCCGGCAGGGCATAGAATAGACCGGGCCCATGAGACCACTGGGACAAAGGGACGCCCACCGGGGATGCGAGTTCGCTCTTGAGGTGAAATATGTCGTTTAGGGCAAAGGCCCACCCCCAATCAAGATACCGTAGATAATCAGGCCCGCCGGTGGCGCTCGTTAAGAGAAAAAAGGCACCGAGAAACCAGCATGCGTATTCGGCCAGCGGCCCGGCTGCTTCGATTTTGTGCCTGTCAATTTTCATTGGTCCTGAATTCTTTTTTCACAAGATGGCCTGCAATCTTCGGTTGTGCCGATGCACAGGGACTGAATATCCAGATTGCGGTCTTCCGGATACTGAAACGCATCGTTTTCAAAGGCAACCGTCAAAATGTGTTTCCCTGCCGGGGCGGAAAAGGTTTTTCGGAAGGTTTTCCATTCCGGCGTATCGATATTCAATATGACCGGCAGTTCATGATCGAGCGTCATGGTCACGACGGGATAGATGTTCTGTACGGGAGACCCTTTTGCCGTCATGAGGACCCAAACCGATTTGGGTTGGGAGAAGTTCATTTCGTAACTCCAGTAGGTGTTCGTATAGACGCGGAGGCCATTAGGGATATCCCGGGCCATTGTTCCGACCGGCAGCGCCGATTTCAAGTCTTCATACGCCAGAAAAAGGGGATAGTCTGGCTCAGACACCTGGAAAACAGGGTAAATCCGGTCATTTCGCACGTAGGCAACCAGCAAAATGGCGGCAACCATTGCTGCGGAAAAACCCCACTGGAGGGTTCGCAACCTTTTGAGTTGATGGTTATTTTCAATGAACAAGGCTTCCCCCTTAACGGTGCAGCAACCGACGTAGACCCACGCACATAACCAGTATCCAGGCGACTGCCGAAATGATGGCGGAAACATAAAAAAGGGTGGGCCCATAAACCCATAAAATGGTGTGTCTTCCAGGCGGCAGCCTGACGGCGCGAAAGGCGTAATTGGACCGTAGGACCGGTTGTTCCACCCCGTCGATGAAGGCTTTCCAACCGGGATAAAACGCATCGTGCAACACCAAAAGTGCTTCGGTCTTGACATCCGTGGTCATAACAATACGTTCCGGCGCCCAGGATTGTATGACGGGAGGTGCCGTAATATCTTTCTGGGAAAGCGGCTCAAGGGGTTTTGGCAACGGTGCTTCAAGATAGGAACAGGCGGTGGGATCAAAGGATTCATCCTGTATCTGACCATAAATTTCATGGGCTTTTAGGTCATCAATGACCCTCAGGGGGATGAATGGGCTATGCACCCGTGAAGGGGTCTCATAGATATGCATATGCGGATTACGGAAGACCGGCTCCCACCCGATTTCCGACAGATCAACTGGCGTTGCCACAAAGCGGACGTTACAGATTTTCCAGACGTCTATTATGGGCCGGACCTTTAGAAGCGCACTCACCCGCTCCAGCATAAAAGGGTTGTAGCCACAGAGTTCCTGATAGCCAAAGCGAATGGCATCGTTGATGGGATATGTTTTGCTGCCGCGGGACCAGTGGGGAAAAAGCTGTTTACGGTAAAGACAATCAGAATTCCGGGACGATTTTTGGTGCTCTCCGCACCAGCGGCCCAAATCCGGAAGTTCTGATTTCATCCACTCGGGATTGCTGTTCAAAGAAGGAAGGGATTGAAAAAAATACTGTTGTCCTCGGAAATGATAATCTCCGTGGCCGGATGCCACGGATACCCGTTCATGATGGGCGTTCTTCACTAAATAGTCAATGCTGGGTTTCAAATGCGCCATATCCAGTCTATTTTCAGGGACGGTAATGCGGTACCCGAACCCGAAACCATACAGGTCGAGCACGATGAACAGGAGGACGGCGGTTGCAATGGCGCCATGACGCCTCAAATGGCTGCTGCGGAAAAGAGTGTCCAGCCCGAAGGCCGCCAGAATGCACAGGGAGGCATAGACGAGCAGCAAATAATCGTGGGGCCACCGAAACCAGCGAACCGGCGCCAGCCCATGAAAGAGAAGCGGAAAAAATGCGGTGTTTTTCCCCAGGGCCAGCATAATGCCGAGTACAAAAGAAACGGCTAAAGCCGGGCGCAATGACCGTCCGCGCCGACAGAAGAGCCCTGAAACCGCCAGCAGGAAACCCGCAATTCCGGCATAGGGAATAAATATCACCAGCATGGGATAAATGGGTGGATAGGGAGCACCATTCATCCAATGCATAACAGGCAATATGAGAAATTTTAGAAGTGAAGCATCAACGGAAAATCGGATGAAGGTGTCGAGCTGCTGCAATCCCTCCACACGAGGAGAGAATTGGATGAACTGTAGTACGGGAAACAGGAGGATGGCTGTCAGTGCAATAAAAAAGAAAATGCTGACAATTAGGGCCACCACAATACGGTTCATGTGGGACCATTTCTGCTGAAAAACCGGCTTCAGAAGCATAAAGAAGGCAACAAGACCCGTCATGAGCTGCACAATGGCAAACACGCCTGGCGACCCCCCCAAAAAGGAGGTTGCCGTAACCGCGGAAAGTGCACATGCCCTTATGAAAGAAGGCCTGTCGAATAGTCTCTTCAACGTGAACAACTCCCAGGGAAGCCAACACAAGACATTGATGTAGGGCATGTGGATGAATTCGTAGGACATGAAGCTGCCGTATGTAAACATGATGGCGCCGGCGCCGGCGGCCAAGGCGCCGATCCGATAATGGCGCAGGAAATAGAACATGCCGGTCGATGCAACAATGCTGTTCAAGGTGCGTAAAAGGATTGCGCCGTCAAAATAGGGCAACAGGGCAAGCGGAATTTTAAGGGGATAAAACATGAAGTTTTCGGGGTTAACGTGATACGGCATGCCGCAAAAGACGTAAGGATTCCATAAGGGGAGTTCGCCTTTTAGGAGTCGATCCCGTGCATAATCCCACCAGGGACGGTATTGAGCGCTCAAGTCATCAACGAACAGACAGTTATCGGTGAAAATTTCTCTGAAATACCATATGAACGGTAGAATAATAAGTGCGATCACCAGAGTGTGATCGGGGGAGAGGGGCCATTGTTTTCCTGTCTGGGCATGCTTCATGGCGCCGGCTCCGGTTCGGGGTTGCCGGCAAATTTGTGTCCCATTGGTCGGTTCGAAAAATCCGCAGTTCCCAATCCACCATCCGCAATCCAATAGATTCCGTTTGTCGTTGCCAGCCATATCCTATCGCCGTATGAACGGATTTTATAGATCGATCCTGCATCGGAATCACGACCGATGGGGACATGCCGCCACGAACCTTTTTTCATGACGGTAATGCCGCCTTTTTCAGCATTCCCATGGCCGATCCAGAGTTGTCCGTCGGCGCTGAAGCAAAGACTCGTAACATATGGGTTGAGGAGTTCGGGAAAACCCATAGGGCCCTGCGGAGTTTCAACAAAGGACCGCCATTTTCTTCCGTCAAAAAAGGAAATCCCGGTGCGCGTACCCACCCAGGGACGGTTTTGTTGATCGGTGGCGACACAGAATATCTCATTTCGAACAGGGCCGCTTTCCACGGGAAATTGCAGCGTATCGCGTCTGAAAACCGTTCGATCCTGTTTGTTTGCATATCGGCTTAACCCGGCTTCCTTGGCAAACCAGGCTGTTCCCCTTTGATCGATATGGATGTCATAAACACGGCGGCGGGCAAATTCGTGTTCATCGTCGAGTGGTTCAAAACGGTTGCCGGCCAGGCGGCACACGCCCCGTTCGGTGCCTGCAAGCAGCCCCAGTGTGGGGGAATAGGCGACACTATAGATCAGATTGTCGTTCAGACCGTTATGAACCGTATATGTGGAGATTTTTCCATTCCGGAAGCGGATGATCCCGTTTGTTGAGCCGAACCAGACAATATTGTCCGGTGCAACGCACACGGAGGTCAGATTATTCGTGGGTAGGCCGTCGGCTTCTGTGAAGCGAAAGAGTGTGTTTCCGTATTTATCATAGACGGTTATGCCGCTCCATGTAGCGGCATATACGCGTCCTTCTGCATCGATTGCGATATCTTTGACGGGGGAGGAAGAATACGCAATTGTTGAACCACAGATCGCCGCGAGTATCACAGAAAACAGACAATAGGAGACATTGCGTAGCTTCATGGCCTGCTCCTGAGAAAAACGTCTGCCAGGTAGAGCCTTCCAAACGGATAACTGTAACGAATCCGAATGTTTTTTATAAACAGAGGTTGAGGCAGTTTCCATTCATAATGAAACAGCAGGAGGTCGTGATACGAATCCGAATAGGCGGCGCTGATAAAATGACGCACGATATTCGTTTGGTCCACGTCATGACGAAGCAGGTGGGAATGTTCCGGGCGCCTGAACGATTGCTCAGCGGTATCGATACCTGCACGCATAACCGTCCGGTAGTGATGGCCATCCATGTCTTCCAAGACGACCTCGGCGACCTCTTCCCCCTGCGGAATACCGTGCCCAAATGTAACACTCGAAACAATATCCACGTAATCAATGGGAAGTGGATGATCCGTAACCAAAACGACCGGCGGCCCATCGGCGATAATTTCCTGATCAAGGGCTTCCAGGCGATAAATACGTTCGGGGGGCGTCATGTTGTTGCCGGCGAACCACAGGATTCCATGTGTTCCGAAAAGAAATGTACCGAGGAGTAACAGCAGCATGATCGGCTTCATGTGTATGTTTATTCTATCCAATCTTCTCCAAAAGATTCGAAATCCTATGACCATAAGGGTGGAAATGGAGACGAAAAGGCCTGTCACCTTTACTAAATCATGCATCTGCTTTGTCTTCCATGCATGGATGATGCGTGTGGAAAAAAAGGTATGGCTTGCCCAGTGATCACTCAAAAGACTTCGAAGGTTTTCCGGAAAGTTGTAGAGTTGTACTGAGCAGAGCTTGCTGAAGGTCAGGGGCGCCTCCAGAGAGCGGGTGGGTTCGGGAATGCCGTGAGGAACTAACAGCGACCGATAATCCGCCATCAAAAGAAAGTTCCAAAGTACAAAAATGGACAGGATTGCCGTAATAACGGCCAGGTTGATTCGCTTTTTGAGAATTTCAATGAGACCGGCCAGTCCCAGGATGAAAACCGGGATCAAATGGATGAAGAATCGGTTGGAAAAGCCGACTCCACTCCACCAGATGGACCAGCAGGCGTAGGTATAAATGTTCAGGACCATCAATAGGAAGGCGGAGACAGCCACGATTTTATCTCGTCGGAACAAAAACATCAATCCCACGCAGGCAGGCAGCAAGAGCGGGCTCCAGGAGAACAAACCATGCCTGGCGGTATCAAAAAGAAGGCCATATATTTGTGGGCCCAACCAATTGTGGCTGTCGCCGACGCTTTCGTAGGGTCGGGAAAGCCAGGTGCCTGATGTGATGCGCCAGAGTGAAAGTTGAGGCGAAAAAACAAGGCATGAAATGAAGGCGCAGAGGGTCAGGCCCGCAAAGTATGGCCCGATCCGCTTTTTTTTTGAATCAATAAGCTTCGTTAGCAATTCAATCAAAGGAAAGATGACCACGAGAACCGATGATGGCTGGGTCAGGCCGGCCAAACCCAGAATCAACCCCATCATGATCCATTGTGTCATGGTTCGTTCTGTTCGAGCGCGCTGCCAGAGAAGCAGAAACACGGAAACCAGGAAGAAAGCGAATGGATGAGACCAGCCGTTCCAGAAAAACATAAAAAAGAACAGCGGGGAGCAGAGCCATATGGCGATAGTGGAAATCAGGCTGATTTTTCTTGAAAAGAATTCCCGTGTTAAAAAAAAACACGCGAGGATTCCGCCCATTCCAAAACCCGTTGATGCCAGACTGACGATGACTTGATAAAACGTGCCGTACCCGTCCGTAGGGAAATTCAACCCCCCCAAACGCAAACTAAGCGCCAGCCCATGGGCCAGCATGAAAAACGGCGCTTCCATGAAGGATGTGCCTACATAGCGGGCTGAATTCCACGGAAATGGGTTATAGGAACGATGGGAGTTGTGAAGATAAAGCTGATTAAAGAGATCCAGATCTCCGTCGATCACTATCGATGTAAGATAAGCATAATATTGAAAAGCATCGTGTATAATCGTGGGTTGAAAACAGAAAAAAAGTCCAATTATGAACAAACCATACAATAAAAAGCTGCAAACAGAGTCTTTCTTCGTGCTTTGAAGATTTGAAAATTGTGGAATTATTCGGGTCGAAACCATGTAGGAGCAACCGGCGACAAAAACAAATGCCGGCAGTGCCGGGGCCAGAAGCCAAGTGGCGGCCACCGTGGATCCAATGGTCAGGATTTCTTTCAGCACCGTCAAATGATGAAATTTACCTTTCGCCAGGATTTCCGCTAACATCTTCCGCTTTTGACGACCCCAATGGAAACGCTTCAAATAACCGGCCCCATGGGGTATTGACCTTGATGGTCTCCATCAGGCGCTTTCCCACGAATGGCCACCAGATGCAGTCATGGTAAAAATAGGACCCGAATACAAAGAGGTAGACGAGCGGGGTGTGAAAAAGGATTCGCTGAATCCGTTTCAGCGGACTGAACCAGAAAAGGTTTCCAAAACGGCTTGCAAAATTATCTCCCACCCGGAAACCGAAATTCATTTCCCGGATATCCGCCCCTTTCACCTCGATCTCACTGGTATTGCCCACACCCAGGCCGTCTTCATGGGCCATTCGGATGTAGTCGATGCCCATGGGGTTGAACCCCATGATTTTCGCCGCCACCGCATCAATGGCCACAGAGTCGGAACCGGCCAAAACCAAACTTTTTTCCACCGGAATCATGGTGCGGGGGCCCGGGCCGTTGCCGCAGAGAGTGCCGTCCATCACCGTGAATATACCGGTATGGATCTCTTTCTGAATGGCCAGCAGGTCCACCAGGGTTTCATGGATCACGCTGTGGGTGTAATGGCGGCGTCGGTTCAGGAGGCCCCCGAATGCGTTTTTCATGCTTCCGGTGGTGGTGGTGTAGATGTGACATTTCATCGTGGGGAGATGAACGATGTTTTTGCCGTGAAAGAAGGTCGGAATCCTGATGCCGTCCGGATAAACTCGGTGCAGTACATGCATTTTTGCTTTGGGCCGGTAGGCTTCCCAAGCCATGTCCTTGGGCTGGAAATTATACAATTCGGGGATTCCGTGTTCCCGGTAAACAGGCGTCAGCTTGTTGAGATGGCCGCCTTTGAACGCGTCGGTCACCACCGTATTGTTGTGGACGGCGGCCAGGTCTTCAAAACCGTTTTTCTGAAGTCCCAGAATGGTTCCTTTCAACTGCCAGGGCGTGGTGTTGGCGGACAGAAACGGGTAGTGCCAGGAGATATTGTCCTTCAGGATGGTGGTCGCCCGCAGGTCCATGGCCTGGTTCAATCCTGCCATTGACATCAGCCTTGGAATATCCGTTAGAACATCCTTTGGAGAGATCTTCAGAATGGCCACCACAGGTTTTTTCATTTTGGCCTCTTAAATACGGGAAAATCCTAAAAAGGCGTTTTGAATCATATCAGCCCATAGATAATCAGGATGCAGAAGGTCCCCCAGAGAATCACGCTCAACAAAAGGGGTAAATCAGTCGTTAGTACCTCGTCCGGTGAACTGCCCTGATCTTTTCTGTGAATCAGGTAAAGATATCGAAAAATCCCATAGAGTACAAATGGAAAGGTGTAAATGAGATGTTCGGTTTGAAACTTGGCAATGGTTTGTGGTGAGATGCAGTACAGCATGTAACTTAAAAGCGTGGTGGCGGTGACGATGCCGATCATTTGATCCAGAAGGTAAGGATCGTACTCAGTGAAGACCTTTCTCTGCGTTATTGCATTTTTTCGTCGCAAGAGCGCCAGTTCGCCTCGGCGCTTGCCCAATGTGAGAAATATGGCGATTGAGATGGTGCAGATGATCAACCAGTTGGATATAGTAACATTCAGGGCGGCGCCCCCTGCCGTCACCCTCAGGAAAAAGCCGGCGGATACGCAAAAAATGTCCAGGATGACCACATGCTTGAGCCAGCAGTTGTAGGCAATCTGAACCATCACATACACCACCAGTACTGCCAGGAATGTTTTACTCAGAAAAAAACCCCAGGCCAGTGAAGTTAACAGCAGTATAGCCGACGCCCATGTGCCAAGCCTGGTTGAGATACCCCCGGAAGCCAGTGGTCGGTTTCTTTTAACCGGATGTTGACGGTCCGCTTCCAAGTCAACCATGTCATTGACTAAATACATGGCTCCGGAAAGCAGACAGAATATGGCAGCGGCCGTGAAGCCTTTTAAGACACTTGAAGCATCAAAGATTTCTTTTGCAAAAACCAGGGGAATCAGTACAAAGCCGTTTTTGATCCACTGTCTGGGTCTCAATGATTTCAGAAGGTTATACAGCGCTTCCATTTGGGCCAAACCATTCCACCTAAAAAAATCCAAGTATGGTTTCTCACCAGGTTCCCACGCTCCAGCGTTGGAACCTGTACCGTATACATTCCCATGTCAGACAATGGGAGCAGGAAAAACGCATAAAATCATAGACGTCCCGCTTTTCATGGTCTTTCGGAATCCCGATGACCCCGCCGAACCGCTTGAACTTAATCTGATCCCCTTCCTCCCGGTATTCGGAGGTGGTGAAGCTTCTTCCGTCCCTTAAATGGATCACGTAGGCGGCGGTGCAGATAATCGGGAAAAAAACAAGAATTCCACAGAGTATTCCCATTATAATTTTTTTCATAAGACTTCCATCCAAATAATTTTCATTTACGCAGTTGCCATTGATCCATAAACAGGCTCCTCATTCAAAGCAAATCCATACTTGGAGCAGAGGGTCAGATCTATAGCTGAGATATCAATTTGTCATAATCCGAATGTGAACCAATCCAAAACCATACCATTCCACTTTCTGTTCTTTGGCCGACAGCTCGATAACCTTTTGTGACTCTTGCTGAATAAATCGGAATGTTTACATGCACCTGTTTAAACCGCAAGCTTGGATTCCATGGGTTTTGCCTGAATTGTTGATACGCTCCTCGTGCTTGACCCTGGATCTGTTTTGGAAATGAGGAAAATGCCTTTCTAAACGTTTTTGTAGTTCTCGATTTCACAGCAAATCCGGATCGAGTTCCTTCGTTAAGCCTTTTCGATCTTCTTCCATTGCTTCAGCTGCCAACTTAGCGAGTGCGTCCTGCGACTTGGAGAATGCTTTTTTCCAACGAGCATTATCTTCCAGCTCTTCAAGGATAATCGTAGCGATCACGTTTTTTTCAGCCTCAGGAAGCGTTCTTGCTTTTTGGATGGCACGATCAAATAGATCAGACATAGTTTTACCTCCTATAAAATTTGTATCTTTCGGCCTTGATCATCGTTTTGGAATTCCGGGGACACCTTACTTAATTATTGACAAAAGCCGAGCCAAAGATATTTGAAATTTTGAGTCAGAACAGACCTCGTTATTTCGCCCCATTTTGAGAAGTTAAAAGCCAATGAACGTCCAATTTTAGTGCAAGGAACCATTTTCCTCAGAGGAAAAAGGGGTCAGACCCCATTTACACAGATATATAATGCGTCGAGATCATGTGAAAAACGACTTCAGTATCAGAGCGGCGATACCGGCAAGGACAAAGCCCATCATCCATTTGATGAGGTTGATTTCTCCGCTTATTTTAATTTCAACCTCTTTCATGTCGCGGCGAAGCAACTCTATATCCTGTTTTG
>Ga0209633_10006190_pt1 | contig 10276 bp, 9 predicted proteins | sample Cruoilmetagenom1_FD_187290 | JGI IMG/M metagenome (GOLD analysis project Ga0209633, IMG submission 187290) | Oil polluted marine microbial communities from Coal Oil Point, Santa Barbara, California, USA - Sample 1 (SPAdes) (version 2) | ecosystem: Environmental > Aquatic > Marine > Oil seeps ... | reverse complement strand
TAAAATCGATCTGTCTAAGGCAGACCTGGATTATCCCTACAATGTAATATCCACCGGTGCAGGCACCACAGACCGGCTATTTGATGCATTTTTAAATGGGGAAAATGCATTCAATGAAGATTGTTTTCATCTGGGAGTTGTATGCCCATCTCTGACAACAAAAGGCAAAAACACCATTACAATACGAGCAGTCCCTTTCGGTCCTGAGAATTGGCTGGAGTGGCGGTTAAATGACATAAAACGTTACAACTCCGAGAAGATGAAATGGGCCGATTTTTTTATCTCTCTGGTTGAGAAATACATGATACCTGATTTGAAAAACCATATCGTGGTAACTGATGTGGCAACCCCGGCAACATATGCCCGATATTCAGGCTCACCCACAGGCAGTATTTACGATATGGCATCCCTTGTAACCCAGTTTGGACCGAAACGGCTGGGGCTCCAGACACCGATTGCAAATCTGGTTCAGCCAAAGTTTGCCCATGGACTGTACGGTTCTATGATGAGCGGCGTCCAGGTGGTGGATATTATGCTGAATCGTAAATTCAACGGAGGCAATTCGCTGTTCAACCCCCGGAATTAAAGATTCCCGCTTCATCCCCAAACAGATATCGCCCCTTGAACACCCTCAAGCAGCATCTGAACCCCGATAACCGCCAGAATAAGTCCCATAAGTCTGGTTGTAATCTCCATACCACTCTTACCAATTAATTTCATCAACTTTTCACCGGACATAAAGCATAGAAATGTAATAAGACAGAGAAATAGAAATGACGTAACTGTAATGATGATACCTCCCCATCCCCCGATTGCGGCATAGTTCATGGATGTCGCAATTGTTCCCGGGCCGGCAAGAATAGGAACCGAAAGAGGTGAAATCGAAATATCAGAACTGCTTTTGACTTCACTTGAATGCATTTTAGAGGCACTTCCATGAAGCATCTGATAACCGATGATAAAAACCATTGAACCTCCAGTAATCCTCAGGGCCGGTAGAGTAATGCCGAAAAGATGGAAGATCGCTTTACCTGAAATTGAAAAAGCCAGAATTATAAAAAATGAAATCAACAGTGCTTTACCGGCAATTTTCTTACGTTCCGCTGAACTGCTATCTCCCGTCAAACCAATGAATACAGCCGTATTTGCAATTGGATTCATTATGGCAAAAAAGCCTAGAAATACACTGATCGAGTGATGAACCAGATTACTCATCTCTTCTTTTTCCTTTTTGCATCATGATGGAGCCTTGAAATAAGCCCCTTGTATTTTTCCTGAATGTATTGGCGTTTAACCTTTAGGGTTTGTGTCAGTTCCCTGCCGATGGAGAAATCATTTTTTACCGGAAGAATTTTTGTAATAAACTCAAAGCGTTTGAACCCCTGCTCTTTTGATATAAGTGATTTCACTTCCTTCATCAGATGCTGATAGATTCCCTCATGTTCAATAGAACCTGAGCCTTCAATCACCACTTCAGAAGGTAACAATTTGAGTTCAACCGCGAGTCTCATCAGCTCTTCCTCATTTACAGCCACAATGGCCGAAAGCTGTTTCTGATCCTGCCCGAGTACAACCGCATGATCGATATAGAGACTTTCCTTCATTTTATCCTCTATGGGTTCAGGCTCGACATTTTCGCCGCTCATAAGGACGATTGTATCTTTCAATCTTCCGACAATAATGATTTCATCATTTTCCGAGCGGACGGCAAGATCTCCGGTATTCAGCCAGCCCTCATCATCCAGAACAGCATTGGTGGCATCCGGGTTCTTGTAATATCCAGACATCACCTGAGGTCCCCGGGCAAATACAACGCCTTTCTCTCCGGTAGCCGTTTCTTGTCCATCGTCCCTTCGGACCTGAACTTCCGTGTTGTCAAAGGGGATACCGGTAGTTCCGAAAGTATTGCATTCGAATGTTCTCGAAAGTATACCCGGTGCACACTCAGTCATACCGTAGGCATTAACAATGGTGATGCCAAGGGAGTTGAACACTTCATCCAGATACTTTGGCAGAGAGCCTGCTCCTGAAGTGGCAATTCTCAGCCGGCCTCCAACTTTCGCCTGAAAAGGCTTGAACAGTTTTCCCGCCAGCACATGTCCGGGGAACATAAACCACCGCGTTAAGAAATGGTTCACCCATGAAAAAAACCTACGAAAAGCCGAACGATCCGTTAATGAAATATAACCGCCTTTAAGGTAATGAGACGACTCCAGATAGAGTTGATTGATTTTGATAAACATGAAGATGAGGTTTCGCTTTGCCGCCGGCATTACACTGATAGCTCTAATCGTCTTTTGATAAATAGATTCCCAAACCCGGGGAACGGAAATAATCAGGTGCGGTTTTACTTCAAGCAGATCGACAGCGAAACGGCTGGCGGAAGAATAGAAGATGGTGAGGGCAGCATAGTGGCAGACAAACTCAAAGGCCCGTTCATATACGTGCCAGGACGGCAGCATAACAATAGTAATTTCTTCACTCAGGGGGGTTACACCAAGCCGGGGAGTATTGGCAACAACATTCTGAATAAAGTTCTGATGACTCAGCATAACCCCTTTGGGATTCCCTGTGGTTCCTGAAGTATAAACAATGGTTAGTAAATCTTCAGGATTCACCTTTGACATAAGCTGTTCGATAAGATCCGGGGTAAGGGTTAGAAGTTCCTGGCCCCGGGAGAATAGATTATCATAGAAAGATATTTTACCACTGAGATTATCGGGGATACCCCCTGCGGCTTTCTCCACTATCAGGATATTCCGGCATTGATTCCAGTCATCATCGGTAAATGCGTCAGCGAGGTCAACAAGCTGAGAAACTGTCTCCAGAATCAGAATAACCGAATCCGAATGATGGAAGATAAACTGAACCTCCCGGGGCGTAGTATCGGATCCCCGGGGAACGGATACAGCTCCCAGAGCCTGGAGTGCATAATCGGTAACAGACCATTCATAACGGTTATTTACAAAAAACCCCACATGATTTCCTCGGCTTATACCCAGCTCCTGAAATCCGGCTGTCAGTTCCCGAATGGACCGTGCAAAATCCGAATATGTTCGTGATACAATCTCACTTCCACTGCGGAACTGATGAGAAATTCTTTCAGGATATTGCCCGGCAGCCAAGAATGGAAGTTCCAGTATATTACTCAGCATATTTCCTCCGTGATTTTAAAAACTCTATTAAAATCCATGCAAGGATGACAATTGCTGCAATTGCCAGAAAACCCTTTAAAGGCAGTTTCATTGCAAAAGAGACTGTAGCAACCTCAACAGCCAGTGCCGGTATTTTCCCCAAAGTACTGCTGAGTACAAAGGCATGGAGACGCATCCTGCTTCCTGCAGCTCCCAAAGTAACCGCACCGGAGGGCATATAGGGAAGAAGCCGGAAAGCAAGTACCAGAAAGAAAGCCCTTCCCACTGTCGCATCCGAAAATTTATCCATCTTAATCTTGAGAGAAGTTCCGAAACGCCCCTGTCTACCGACCATCTTGTCCAACCCCTGACGGTACAAGATAAAAGCTGCAACAGCTCCCAGAGACTCACCTGCAATGGAGAGCATACCTCCCCACCAGATTCCAAAGATGGCTATATTTGCTGCTGTAATAAAGAAACTGGGGAGAACCCCGATAACAGCGATAACGATTTCAATGATAAGACTTAAAGGAATGGCGATACCCCTGTAGGAGCTCAACAGCCCGGTAAGCCAGATTTCACCCATGAGTGTATAATATCAGATATACAGCAGAGCCCGTTAATCAATCTTGAATTTATTCAAGCCCTCTTCAATCTGTCGGACACTTTCGGAGTTTTCAACGCCCGATTCTGCAACCAATTGTGCTGATGTGAATATTTCGCTGACACCAAATGTAACTTCTTCCATCCCGATTTTTGTCTCGTTAGAGATCTGCTCAACATTTTTTATAGCTTTTGTAATCAGAGAACTCTGCTGAACCATATCAAGAGTTGAACTATCAACTGTATGACTTGAATCCTTCAAGATGGAAAGAGACTTGGTTAATTCAGAACTTCCGACGCTCAGCTCGTTCATTGATGTTTTTATTTCCAGCATGGCATCAGAAACTTCCGATATATCTGTAATGATATTCTTGAAATACTCTCCGGTTTTCTTCGAGGATTCACTGGATTTCTCAATATTTTCAATTACTTTTTTCAAGGTGACAGTTATTTCTTTTGCATTATCACCGGTATCTTCTGCCAGCTTCCTGATTTCATCTGCAACAACAGCAAAACCCTTACCTGCATCACCGGCATGAGCCGCTTCGATAGCAGCGTTCATGGCAAGCAAGTTTGTCTGAGAGGCTATCTTATTAATAACAGAAAGTATCTCCATTATCGTATTGGTGAAAGATGAAATCTCATTGATAACATCAATGGTAACGGTCATTTCTCTCTCACCATCTGCAGCAATCTGCGTAAGCCCCTGAACAATCATCATTTTATTCTCAGCTGTTCCGGCAACATTCTTGATAGAAGAATCCATCTGTTCAATAGAGGAAGAGGAATCTGAAATATGATAATTCTGCTGTTTAATCTGCTCGGAAACAGAGAGTACTGAGCTGTCTATACCGTTAACTTCACTTTTCAGATTCGTGAGTTCATCGTCAAGGGTGGTAATTTTATCTTTCATATTTCTGACGGTTACTGTGATTTCTTCCAGTGCGGCGGAAGATTCTTCGGACGCGGAAGAAAGATTTAAACTGACATTTCTAGCACGGTTGATTGAGTCGGCCACCTGCCGGATTAAGCTCCGCAACGAAGAGAGTAGGCCATTGTAGTCCGATGACAACTGTCCGATTTCATCTTTTGAGCCTATCTTGATTTCAGCTGTAAGGTTACCATTCGTCCCCTTTTTCATGCTTTCACGGACACGAAGAAGCGGTTTATTGATAATCAGGTTCAGAGTAAAAAAGATAATAATGAGTATCACAATGGAGAGCAGCACCATGACATATTGGAAGTTCTTCATTGTGGTGAGTTTTCTATCTGCATCCCTCTGCAGCTCTGTAACGATATCGTTGGAAAGCTTTAAGAGCTCATTGCTGTTATTAAGAATAAACTCTGCCGACTCAGAGCTGTTGCCTGAAGCTTCAAGTTCTGCATTCTTTTTAAAATCTTTCCATAACTTGAAAGCAATCTCTGCTACAGGTTTATTTTTCCCGATATCCTCGATTTCCCGCTTTTCCCCTACCCCGTCGGTTGCGGTGCCACCATGAAGAAAGGCTGTAATCGTTTCATCATACAAATTGATGGCACCCGCTAATTCGTTTGTAACGGCATCTCTGTCGATGTATCTGGCATTACCGGACTTGTAAAGCTCAAGAAGAAAAACATTCTTACTGATTCTCTGAGACAGCATTCTCTGCCGACCGGAAAGATTTACCAATAGGGAGTCATCCCTCGACATATCGAGTAGAGTAAAAATAACGATAAGATTAGTAATAATCGACAGGACAAGCAAAAAGACCAAGCCCGGTAGTTTGTATTTAATTTTCATTTTCTGTCCTTTTACATGAGAAAGGGATAGTTTTCTGTATCAGGGAAAAGCGGTTTTTTTATACAGAATTATAGAGCATTTATCCCATATGGATTTCTGATATGCTCTCTGAGTTTTTCTATCTCAGCCTCAGACTGTTCAAGAAAAATCTTTACAATATCCCCAATTGAAACAATCCCTAAAAGTGTTTCATGTCTGAAGATGGGCAAATGCCTAACCCTTTTTGTAGTCATAACATTCATTGCATAGGAAATGGTATCCTCCGGCGTCCCGACAATCAACTGTTCCCGTGGTGTCATTACAGTAGTGACAGAAATAGTATCACTATTAAGATGCTTGGGACAGGCTTTCTTCAAAATGTCTCTTTCCGTAACAATTCCTGCCACATTCCCGGAAGAATCCAGTACTATCATTGCACCAACGTTTTTATCATTCAACTTCTCAATCACATCACATAACATAACGGTATCGACAACGCTGTAGATTTCATTTTTCTTTTCATTCAGGATTTCAGATATTTGCATAAAGCCTCCATAAAATTTCACAGTAAGACTGACACGGATTTATTATGAAAGCAAGGAAAATACACCTCTGTTCACAGCTGCAGTTCTCCACTCTTTCCACTTGAAAATCACTGGATATGCTATTTATATTACTATTTAACTAATATTTTCTTGTTTCTACGGTATTCACTTAATATACTAATATGATGAGCAGCATTCTAACCATTGAAAATCTCAGCAAAAACTACGGAGAAGTCCTTGCGGTAGACAACATTTCGCTGGAAATTGAAGAGGGAATCTGTTTCGGCCTCTTAGGGCCGAATGGCGCCGGGAAAACAACTACCATAGAAATGATGGAAGGCATTCTGAAACCAACTGCAGGCAGAGCCCTGTTTCGGGGAAAGCCAATCGGGCCGCATTTTCATCAGCGTGTCGGTATACAATTCCAAAGCACCGCACTGCAGGATTTCATCACCGTTGAAGAAACCCTCAAACTTTTCTCTGCACTTTATTCCACTCACCGGGATCCTGAGGAAATTATCGAGATATGCAGCCTCGGCGACATACTCAAACGGGACAACCGAAAACTCTCAGGAGGACAACGGCAGCGACTACTTCTTGCACTGGCCATCGTTAACGACCCTGAAGTGGTTTTTCTGGACGAGCCCACAACCGGTCTTGATCCTCAGGCCAGGCGGAATTTCTGGTCGCTGATTGAAAAAATCAAGAAAGAAGGTAAAACAGTCCTTCTCACCACTCATTATATGGAAGAAGCTGAAATACTCTGCGATGAGGTTGCCATTATGGATCAGGGACATATCATTGCCCGGGATGTTCCAAAAAAACTTCTGGCCGAAAATTTCGACGGTGTTATTGTCAAGCTGCCATGGTTGAATAACAATCAAATCCCTGATGGAGCAGTTCATGTTGATGACTATATTGAAATTCATTCCCGAAATATCGATGCAACCCTGCATAACCTGATCCACCATAGTATTCACCTGGACGGTTTATCTATTCACGCCCCAAACTTGGAAGACCTCTTCCTGAAACTCACCGGCTCATCACTCAGGGCCTGAAAGAGGAGATATGTAAATGCGCAAATTTGCCGCACTCATGCATGCTAGAAATATGGAATTTGTTAGAGATAGGGGAAATTTATTCTGGAATCTGCTATTCCCTGTATTTCTGGTATTCGGCTTTTCATTCGCATTCTCCGGTGGAGATGACACACTCTTCAAAGTTGGTGTCATCGGAAATTCTGAAATTGTCAGCGGATTCCTCTATGAACCTTATCTCGAAAAGATCCCCTATGAGAAAACACCATTTGCCCTGGATAAGCTCAGGCACCATCAACTGGATATGGTGATTGATCTGCAGGAATCCTCATATTTTATAAATGATGGCTCGGCTAAAGGAGAGGTTGCTGAAAACCTATTTGTCTCTGACGACGGAGTACAAAATTTCATCAGGAAGGAAGTCAGCGGAGAACCAATACGCTATGTTGATTGGTTTGTGCCGGGAGTTATTGGCATGAACATGATGTTCTCATGCATATTTGGAGTGGGCTGGATTATCGTCAGGTATCGAAAGAATGGGGTTCTAAAGAGACTTAAAGCTACACCTGTTCGGGCTCTGGAGTTTATTTCTGCTCAACTTGTCTCCCGGCTGTTAATTGTACTTTTAACATCCATAGTGGTATTCACAGGCACCAATATTTTTCTAAAATTCATGATGGAAGGTTCCTACCTGAACCTCATACTGATAACCGCTGTTGCAACTATCTGCATGATTTCCTTCGGTCTGGTATTCGCCGCCCGTATTAAAAGTGAGGAACTTGCCAACGGTCTGATGAACCTTGCACTTTGGCCGATGATGGCATTCTCAGGAGTTTTTTTCTCTCTTGAAGGAACTCCTTTATTACTCCAGAAACTATCCCGTGTCTTCCCTCTTACTCACTATATCGAAGCAGCCCGGGCTATTATGCTGGATGGTGCAGGACTGATTGATATTCTGCCGAATATAATCGTGCTTGTCGGTATGACAGCTCTTTTCCTGCTGCTGAGTTCCTTTATGTTTAAATGGGAATAATAACATCAGAACATTGATACTTTGAGCCCCTCGGCATACGATTAAAGAGTGTATTCTTAAATTGAGGAGTTAACCCGATGAATGTAAGCGACAGAATGACAAAGAATCCATATACAGTGACGAAATCAGATTCTGTTACCGATGCCCGGATAATAATGAAAAGGGAAAATATTCACAGGCTTCCTGTCATTGATAAGAAAGGCAACCTTATAGGGATAATAACAGAAAAGGATATTCTGTATGCTTCTCCATCTCCCGCAACCACTCTGGATGTCTGGGAGATGTCTTCACTCCTTGCCAATCTCGAAGTTGGAGCTGTAATGACCTCTAACGCCTTGTCCTGTCCTTCTGACACCCCTATAGAAGAAGCGGCACGTCTGCTTTCGGATAATAATATTGGAGGAATCCCGGTTGTAGATGATAATATACTCACCGGAATCATCACTGAATCCGATATATTTGAGATTTTTATAGAACTCTTCGCCAGTCGGGAAAAGGGACTCAGACTCACAGCTTTGTTGCCTAATATTGCCGGCGAACTGGCCAATCTAGCAGGTGCCATCAAGGATGCCGGTGGAAATATCCTGGCATTCGGCTCGGCTCGCGGGGAGAATCCCACAAATAAGATGGGCATTATTAAAGTAGCCGGTTTGAAACGTGAGAATCTTTTGAAAGCTGTTAAACCTTTTGTACAGGAAATCAAAGATTTACGCGAATTATAATTTCAATTTGAAAAAATTACATTATCAACCCGGCAGCAGGACACCTCTTAAAAGATATATTCTTGACTGATTCAGAAGAAAAGTTGAAATAAAACCCTTATTATTCCCAATATCTCTATCGACAAAGCTGTAACGAGCAGTCCGGAAACCTAAATCTAAAAAGTATATCCCAGCCGGGCTCCAAACTTGAAAGCATAAATTGATCCAGACATTACATCATTGAGTGTGTTTCCTGTAAATGGTGGGGTAGGTTCTGTAAAAGGAATGTCGTTCTGATACCAGTCGATTGAAAGGTCCATTATCATAAACCCCGAACCGATACGGGCGAGGGGAAAACGCATCCCTCCCGTGAAAGCCAGAGATGCAACCGATTGAAAAGGATAGGCAGATACATAATCTGGATCGTCTGCAGGTATCGTCATCCCCTGCACAATGAAACTCACCCCCGGGCCGATATAAAACCACCATATTTTGTATAAAACATACAAATTGATATTGAGATTTTGATATTTAAATCCGTAATCCACAATGGTTTTAAATCCGATTCCCAGGACCGGATTTGCATAAAAATCGGCTTGTAATCCACCGGTAAAATGCCACTGGTATGCACTAAATCCTCCACCGGCGTTCACTGTAAACTGAAAGTTGTCACGATTGTAGTTCTTTTTTGTCGCTTTCCCGTCTTCGTTATTTTCAATCACAGAGTCCTGATCAGCTCCCCGGTAATCATCGTCCGATTCTGTTGCAAATACCACAAATGTAATAATCAAGAATAGAACAAACATAATCGGTAAACGGCGCATAATCATAATTGGCGTCACCTTCGAATTATTAATAGACAACAACCGGCACATACAACAATGGGAAGATCCGGAAGTTTTAATCTAAAAATTATACACTATTTTTTGCCAGCAAAGAACTTTATCAAAACTTTATCCTGAGTCTAAAAAATGAATGGTATCATACCCCAGGGCAGAGCCCTGGACCCGGAGTCGCTCAAGCGACTCCGGGTTCGCAAGTTCGCTATGCGAACCCGCTGTTCAGTTCCGCGGCAGAGCCGCGGTTCTACTGAAACCATGCTTTCCCGGCGCTCATTCGGATCAAGGGTCGTACCGCAGGCGTAAGCCGAGGAACGATCCCGACAGAATGAACAAGTTCACTCCTCTCATTTCGCTTGAGAATCAGGACGATTAATCCAGCAATCTCTGATCAACACAAAAGATGTTATAGTTTCATGAGAAGTACGCCCGGGAGAGACTACCCGGGACTTAGAGGATTGGCGATCTGGGCAGACGATACTACATTTTATAATGATTGAGGCGATTTAAGCTTTCAAAACTATTTCTTTTCAATCTTAATCACATGGGATTCCCCGTTTTTTTCAATGCTCAATATTCTATGACCTTCTTCTGCCGCACTCTTAGGTACATTTTCCAAAGGCTC
>Ga0209633_10006189_pt1 | contig 10277 bp, 11 predicted proteins | sample Cruoilmetagenom1_FD_187290 | JGI IMG/M metagenome (GOLD analysis project Ga0209633, IMG submission 187290) | Oil polluted marine microbial communities from Coal Oil Point, Santa Barbara, California, USA - Sample 1 (SPAdes) (version 2) | ecosystem: Environmental > Aquatic > Marine > Oil seeps ... | reverse complement strand
AGTGGTACTTGTCGCCATAAACAACGAAGCCTCTGGTCTCATTGCTGTGGCTGATCCCATCAAAGAGACCACAGAAGATGCCATCGATGCACTGCATGATGAAGGTCTTAAAGTAGTCATGATCACGGGTGACAACCTTACTACCGCCAATGCCGTGGCAAAAAAACTTGGCATAGATGAAGTGCATGCAGATGTTCTTCCTGAAGGCAAAGCAGACATCGTTCAAAAGCTCCAAAAACAAGGCGAGATAGTCGCTATGGCAGGAGACGGCATCAACGATGCACCTGCACTTGCACAAGCTCATGTGGGCATCGCCATGGGTACGGGCACAGACATCGCGATGGAAAGTGCGGGGATCACACTCATTAAAGGTGATCTTCGAGGCATCGTAAAAGCCAGACGGCTTAGTAGAGCTACGATGAGAAACATCAAACAAAACCTCTTTTTTGCTTTTATATATAACTCTTTAGGTGTGCCCATCGCTGCGGGTGTGCTCTATCCGTTTTTGGGTATCTTACTTTCACCTATGATCGCTGCAACGGCTATGAGTTTTTCTTCTGTCTCAGTCATCACAAATGCTTTAAGATTAAAAAGAACAAAACTTTAAGCGCATAAAAATTACACACATACTGCACACATTTTTCCTAGTATGAAACATTAGACTTACCCTTTATATAAAGGAGCAAAGATGAAAAAGTCAAGAAGAGATTTTGTTCGGTATATGTCTGTGCTTGGCATAGGTAGTTTATATACTGCACCCCTCTATGCTAAGACCTCAAAAGAGATAGTGAAATATCAGGCAACACCGTTTGAAGGTAAAACCTGTAAAGAGTGTTTGCACTTTATCGCTGCTACGAGTGAATGTACGACCATAGAAGGTAAGGTTGATCCAGAGGGATGGTGTACCATATATTATAAAAATCCAAACTATATGCTGTAAAAAACGAAGGCAATAAATCTAAGCCATAACAATGGAGACTAGATGAAAAAGACAGATATCCCGTTTCAAGCGACTATTGACCAGCCGCCTGTCACATTTCCTACATTCAAAAAGAAAAAGTATACCCATGCTAAAAGCATCTCCATCCTCATAGGAGGGGCAGCAGGTACAGGGATAAAGACTTTGGAAACGCTTTTAAGTGATGCCTTGAGAAGAAGTGGTTACTTTGTATTTTCTACTATAGAATACATGTCTAGAGTGCGTGGAGGTAGTAACTGTACCTTACTTCGTATCTCTGATGCTCCCATACAGGCTCCATGCTGGCACGTTGATTTGTTTGTAGCACTTGATGAGGATGCCATAGAACATGTAAAAGAACGTCTAACCGCGCAAACCATTGTATTGGCTGATGAAAGTGTCACAGACGAGGACATAGACATCACACCCCTACCCATGCTAACAACAGCTAAAGAGCTTGGTAATGTACGCTATGCAAACGCGTATGTGCCTGGTGTGCTATTTGGTCTGTTTGGGTTATCTGCAGAAATGTTATCTCAAGGGATAGAAACTTTATTTGACGGCGAACACTTAGCTGGAAATGAATCAGCGATGCGTGAAGGTTTCATCTATGCACAAAGTCTAAAAAACCTTTCTCTTCCAACACTTCCCGAACCTACCAAAGGTCTAACTGACACCATGCATTTGATGGATGGTTCTACTGCTTCTGGGTTTGGTTTTTTAGCAGGAGGATGTAACATGATAACCTCTTACCCTATGTCTCCCTCTACAGCTGTACTGAACTTTATGGCTTCTATGTCACAACACTTTACTCTCCTCGTTGAGCAGAGTGAAGATGAGATAGCATCACTCAACATGGTACTAGGTGGATGGTATAGCGGAGCACGTGCGATGACTTCTACTTCAGGAGGTGGGTTTGCACTGATGTCTGAGGCCATGAGTCTTTCAGGCGTGAGTGAAACCCCCGCAGTCATCTACCTCGCACAACGTCCAGGCCCTGCTACGGGGATGCCTACACGTACGGAACAAGGAGACTTAAACCTTGCTATCCATAGTGGGCATGGTGATTTTGGGCACATTGTTTTGGCACCTGGGGATCTGCAGGAGTGTATAGACTATGGGTATCTTGCATTTGAAGTGGCAGACAGATATCAGATGCCTGTGGTGTATCTCTCAGACCAGTACCTGGCAGACACCATGAGCATGATAGAAAGTGTTGATTTTGAAGACTATGAACAAAGACGCTACATACAGCCAACAGAGAAATCATACGACCGTTATACACTCAACCCTACAGCCATCTCACCTAGAGGGGTTCCTAGTCTAGGTGAAGGCTTAGTGGTCTCTTCAAGTCATGAACATGATGAACGTGGTCAGGGAACTGAGTCTTACCATGTGCGTGAAGAGATGGTGGAGAAACGACAAAAAAAGAGTTCACTTAGCGTTGCTGAAGCCTTTAAGCCTGAAGTAGTGCAATATGGCATATCTAAAAAAGGAAGCATCGCAGTCATAGGATGGGGATCAACCAAAGGTGCCATCGCTGAGGTACTCAGAGAGCTTGATGATGACCGTCTATTTCAAGTACATTTTGCCTGGGTACATCCTCTCAATCCAGAACATCTTGAGATACTCAAACAAACCAAAGCAAACATCATCATAGAAAACAACGTGACGGGACAGTTCGCAGATATCTTGAAAAGCCATGATGTGGAGATAAACCATCGCATACTTCAGTCTAACGGTTTTCCATTTTTTGTTGATCTTTTAAAAGAAATGTTACTGGATACTTTAAAGGAGATAAAATGAATTATCCACTTGACAGACCGGGTACAAAAAAAGCATGGTGTCCAGGATGTGGGAATTTTGGTATCTTAAAACTCATTGAAGAGGTACTCATCGAGCTAGCGTTAGACCCTAAAAACACTGTTATCATCTCAGGCATAGGGCAAGCGGCTAAAACCCCCTACTACATCGATACCAATATGTTTAGCGGACTGCATGGACGGGCACTCCCTGTGGCAACAGCCATTAAAGCTTCCAACCCTGCACTTAATGTCATAGCAGAAGGTGGTGATGGTGATATGTATGGTGAAGGAGGCAATCATTTCATACATACCATGAGGCGTAATCCGAACATAGTACACATAGTACATAACAACATGGTGTATGGTCTTACCAAAGGGCAAGCTTCACCTACCAGTCAAAAAGGTTTTGAAAGTAAGGTACAAGTCAAAGGTGTAAGTAGCGAACCGCTCAATCCCATCTCACTGGCACTTGCACTCAAAGCCAGCTTTGTCTCACGTGTGAACATCGGTAATCAAGCACATGCAAAAGAGGTACTCAAAGAGGCATTTTTACATAAAGGATATGCCTTGGTAGATATCTTCCAACCCTGTGTTGTCTTTAACAAGGTTAACACCTATCAATGGTTCAAGGCAAATACTTATGAACTAGAGAGTGACTATGATAGCAGTGACCTTCCTGCTGCGATGACCAAGGCATTAGAAAATGACCCTATCCCCATTGGTATTTTTTACCGTAAAGCATATGTGACCTTTGAAGAGCATCTTAGAGGTGACGAAAAAAAAGCACTGTTTGAACACACGCATGACTTAAAAATGATACAAAAGTTCTTTAATAATTATTAATAAGACTAAATTACTCCTATATTACAAAACCACTGGAAATACTTAGCTAATTTGTGCTATAAATAAGTAATAACATATCATGCCCTTATGAAGGAGAACACCTATGGCAAACGAAGGACTAGATAAAGCAGTCTCAGGCGAGTACGCACTTGGCTTTGAGATCGATATCGAAACTGAAACAGTACCACCCGGACTTGATGAAAGCACCATTGCTTTTATCTCCAAGAAAAAAGAAGAACCAGAATGGATGTTAGAGCTACGTCTTAAAGCACTTAAAAAGTGGGAGACTATGACAGAACCTCACTGGGGTAAACTTGATTACGAACCTATAGACTATCAGTCTATCTCATACTATGCTGCACCTAAAGAAGGTATAGACAGTTTAGATGAGGTTGATCCTAAGATTTTAGAAGCGTATGAAAAGCTAGGTATCTCACTAGAAGAGCAAAAGCAACTTGCTGGTGTAAAAGTGGCTGTTGATGCTGTTGTGGATTCTGTTTCAGTAAAAACGACGTATTCGGAAGAACTTGCCGAGCACGGTGTTATCTTCTGTTCTATCTCTGAAGCCATTCGTGACTACCCTGAGTTAGTGAAAAAATATATGTTCTCAGTTGTGCCTATGGCAGACAACTATTTTGCAGCACTAAACTCTGCAGTGTTCACCGATGGTACATTTGTATACATCCCAAAAGGTGTACGTTGTCCTATGGAACTTAGTACTTACTTTAGAATTAACGCGATGAATACAGGACAGTTTGAGCGTACACTGATCATCGCTGATGAAGGTTCACATGTCTCTTATAACGAAGGATGTTCAGCGCCTACAAGAGATGAACACCAACTTCATGCGGCAGTTGTTGAACTGGTCATCCTCAAAGATGCTGAGATCAAGTACTCGACCATTCAAAACTGGTACCCTGGTGATGAGACGGGTAAAGGTGGTATCTATAACTTTGTAACCAAAAGAGCCATCTGTGAAGGTGACAACGCTAAAGTTTCATGGACACAAGTTGAAACTGGTTCTGCTATTACTTGGAAGTACCCAAGCTGTATCTTAAAAGGTGATAACTCAATAGGTGAATTTTACTCTGTTGCGGTGACTACTTTAGCACAACAAGCAGATACAGGTACAAAGATGATACACATTGGTAAAAATACCTCTTCAACCATCATCTCTAAAGGTATCTCGGCTATGAAAGGTCAAAATACATACAGAGGTTTAGTGAAGATTGGGGCAAATGCCACAGGTTCACGAAACTACTCTGAGTGTGATTCACTGCTTATCGGGTCAAACTGTGGCGCACATACTTTCCCTTACTTGGAGTCTAAAGACACCCAAGGACAAGTGGAACATGAAGCAACCACATCAAAGATCAGTGATGAACAACTCTTTTATCTCCGCCAAAGAGGTATCAACGAAGAAGACGCCGTGTCTATGATTGTTCACGGTTTCTGTAAACAAGTATTTAGTCAACTCCCTATGGAGTATGCAGTAGAAGCAAAAGCATTATTAGAATTAACATTAGAAGGAAGTGTAGGATGAGTATTATGAAGATAGAGAATTTACAAGCAAAAATAGGTGACAAACAAATACTAAAAGGTCTTAACCTAGAACTAGAACCTGGAAAAGTACATGCAATCATGGGACCAAACGGAGCTGGTAAATCTACGCTTTCTAAAGCACTTGTAGGTCACTATGACATAGAGATTCTTGGTGGTGACATTACCTATAAAGGTAAAAGCATTAACGAAATGGAACCTGAAGAGAGAGCCTTAGAAGGTATCTTCCTTTCTTTCCAACACCCAGTAGAAATACCTGGTGTAAACAATGCTTACTTTTTAAGAACTGCACTAAACGCAAAACTCAAGCATCAAGGTAAAGAAGAACTTAATGCTGCAGAGTTTTTACGTGCTATGAAAGGCCACTTAGAAATGCTTGGTATGAAATCAGACATGATCAGTCGTTCACTTAATGAAGGTTTCTCAGGTGGAGAGAAAAAACGTAATGAGATACTTCAGATGCTTATCCTTGAGCCTGAAGTGATCATCCTTGATGAGATTGATTCAGGACTAGACATTGATGCACTTAGAGCTGTTTCTGAAGGAATTAACAAGATGAAAGACGGTAAACGTTCTTTCCTTGTTATTACCCACTACAGCCGTATACTTGACTACATTGAGCCAGATTATATTCATGTACTAAAAGATGGTAAAGTGATCAAAACTGCAGGACCAGAACTTGTACCATACTTAGAAGAGCATGGATATGATGGCATAGAGGAGGACTAATGAACCTCTCAACACTAAAAAATAAAAATCAACAAGAAGTAACTGACTTTTTGAGCGTCAAAGATAGAGAAGCCCTAGTAGAACGTTTTGTTTCTCTGGGTTTACCTTCTAAGAAAAGTGAAGAGTACCGCTATTTTGATGTAGAAAAACTACTTGAAAAAGAGTACAAAACACTTAACTATGTACCTAGACCACTCGAGATCTCAGAAAAGATTGAAATCGTTGATGGTGTAGTTGTCGCTGCTCCTAAAGGTATGCGTGTCTACAATGATGAATGTAAAATGATAGATATGGATCATTTTGATCCACTCTACTACTTGGGTCACCTACTCTCTCCTAGCACTATTAAAATAGAGCTAGACGGAGACATTCACGTAGAGATAGAACACACGTTTACACAAAGTGATGCGCTCATCAACTACCGTATCGTTTTATATAATCAAGCCAATCGTCACTCAACAGTGTATGATAACTTTGTTGCTAATGACATAAAAAACACTCTTGTACTCTATGGTTATGACATGCACATCGCGCAAGACTCTACACTAAGAATGGTTAAAACGCACACTATGCCAGACTCAAGTTACAGTGTCGTGGCTTCACATAAAGTAAATGTAGCAAAACAAGCCAATGCGCTATTTAAAAGTTTTGACTTAGGTGCAGGACAAGCACTACAACTACTCAGGGTGGAACTTGAGGAGCATGCACATGTAGATGCAGGTCACCTACTCTACCTCAATGCAGATTCCAAACGTGGTACAGTGTCTCAAATAGTCCACAAAGGTGAGCACTCTACTTCAACGCAAATTGCAAAAAACATCTTAGATGGAAATGCAAGAGGTATATTTGATGCACTCATCAAAGTAGAGCACTCTGCAAAGTTTACGAAAGCTGACCAGAACTCTAAATCTATCTTGCTTCACGATAAAGCCTATATGGCTTCTAAGCCTCAACTTGAGATTTACATCGATGAGCTTGAAGCAAGTCACGGTGCTACAACAGGACAGCTAGATAGAAAACAACTTTTCTACTTACAAAGTCGTGGTATTAGCTATGTAGAGGCTAGAAAAATGCTTGTTATCGCGTTTGCCAATACACTGATAGAAACAGTTAAAGATACTAGACAACAAGAGCGTATTCAAGCGTCTTTTGAAGAAGTATTTTATAGTGGACATAAAAACTAGATAGATCATAAAAGGATAAATCATGAATATGGAAGAAACCATAGCAATGTACAAAGAGGACTTTGACCTCTTTCCCGAACCTAATGATAAGTTAGAATACATCTTTGACTTAGGTAAAAAACACACTACCCTACCTGATGAAGAGAAAAATGATGACACCTATGTAGTGGGCTGTGCTTCTGATGCATGGTTGATGGGTGAATGTAAAGATGGTGTACTTCTTCTTCGTGGAGAAGGTACATCTGAGATGGCAAAAGGTATGCTTACGCTACTGCTTTCCATCTTTGCTAACCGCACAGTAGATGAGATACTCTCTTTTGACCCTGCAAAACTACATGACATGGGCATAGTAGAACTACTCTCACCTGTAAGACAGCAAAGCCTCGAGGCCTTTTTGAAAATGGTCTATGCCTATGCTCAAAAATGTAAAGAGAGTGGAGATTAATCATGAGCAATGAAAACAAAAACATCAACGATAAAATGGCTGATGAGCGTCAAAAGTTTATAGATAGTCAACCCACTGATGAAGAGATGACAGAAAAGATCATAGGACACCTCAAAGAGATCTATGATCCTGAGCTTCCGGTGAACATCTATGACCTGGGACTCATCTACAACATAGACACGACTACAGATGAAGTCTCTATGATGAAAAAAGCTAAGATCACTATGACGCTTACATCTGCAACATGTTCTTTTTCTCAAGTGATCATCGATCTTGTTAAAAGTATCGCTGCACGTCAAGAAGGACTTGAAGAGATCGATGTAGAGATCGTTTTTGACCCACCATGGGGACAAGACTCTATGACAGATGAAGCTAAGTTGGCGATGGGGTTACTCTAGCCTCCATCTCAACTATAACTTACTACCTACATATCTAATCATTTTCTTGATACTTACAGTAAACTCCTTTTATTTCTATAATATACTCCTAAAAATAGTAGGACATATATCTAACTAAGAGCTTATATCCAACTAAAATAAGATAGATAATTTTTATAATTATAAGGCTTTCAAAAGAAAGTAGTAAAGATATCTCCAATTGACATATCTTCAAAAATAGTCAGACATTTATGATATACTGATAATATGAAGAATACAACAATACTGGGACACAATGTTTCCTTAATAAATTGTTATAATTTACGAAGATATTAAAATGAAAAGGAGAGTACGAAATGGCATGGTTAAATATCAATTGGCAACTTAATGCATGGAGATTCAACGAAAGAGACGATGAGGAAGGGCTGCAATTCGCTGTGGTAACAATCGATCCGGATCGCAGACGGGTGGGAGTTGAAACGTATTTAACAGGCGACATGTCAAGACTGGGTCGGCAGGTGATGGGTGGTCGAATTCAAGTTCCTGCATTTCGTATCTCGGGGCGGGGCTGGTTCGGTATACCCGACAGCCGTAAACCGTTTCTCGGTCTAGTCGTTCGAGCAATCGAATATGACAATTCATCTACAAGGAACCGTGACGCCGACTATGCCGATTTTGGCAACGCAATTCGGCAAGGAGTCCAGCGTGTTGTTGATGACGGGAGAACTCCAACGTCGCGTGAATTGTTGAACTTTGCAAATTCAGTACGCCTTAGGGATCGACGATGGAGGGATGATGACGACCTCATTGGAACGCTTGCTTATGCCTACCCCGAGTTCGGTGATCCTGTCGATGTAACCTACCACACTGATACCCGTCTAGCTAACTCCGACCCACATTACTTAAGGTACCTACAGGGTGGTCGAATAAGCGGAGAAGATGCGATCTGGGACTTAAGCACCTGGCCAATGATTCTCACCGGCAACCCAGACGATGCTGGAGACGAATACGCAACGCAGGAACGCGGAGGTTGGTGGCTATTTACTCGACCGGGCATGCGCTAGTTAAACAATATCGAACTAAGCGTCTATGGTCAAACGTAGCAACAGTGAGGTCAAGTTTTTCAGAGAGATAGTACCCCGAGATTACTCGTTCAACAGCTCACACTGTTGAACCTATATCAGACTACAAACAACAAAACTAACCTCATAATGTAAAAATGCAAGAAATAATATGACACATGATTACTCTAATTCACAAAAATATACTACACTAAATAAAAAAGTAAATAAATGGGTAGAAGTAGATACAAAGTATATGAACCAACGCATCCACACTTTATAACATATACCATTTTATACTAATCAGTTAAAAATGTAGAACGTTTTAGTGAGTCGATAACAGTAAGTTAGTTATGACAAGATGGAACACATAGCTTAAATTCGTATAGTATAGAAGTAAAATATATACTCTCAAATATATAGTTTTATATGGAGAAAATAAGATGACTGATGATGCGAAGTTGGTGATGGGGAGGGTTACTCTAAGAGTAACCCTATTTTGTAGAAAGTAGATTGACGCTTTGTTTTTTATAGTGCTACACTACAAAATTTAACAACTTTTTCTTTATATGACTCAAGTGTAGCTTCTGATTGAGCATCATGCTTCATCATATCCTGATAATCATGTGCTTTTTGGATATATGACTTACAAAGCTTTAACTCTTTACTTTGAACTGTAGCATCTTGTATACTACCACTCATTGCAAATGTACTTATTAAACTTACTATTATTACGTTTTTCATTTTTTCCCTAATTTTAATTATTTGTTTTACTCTGAGATACTATTTAATTATGCAAACTAAATGCTTACTTGTCCTTTATATCTCAGAGCGACATTATGACGAAGAAACATTACCCATTAATTAATCACAATTATAATAAATATAATATTAACATATATTTAAGGCTCTACTATTATGCTTGTAAAAATTAAACTATAAATGGATACTAAACATGAAATTCAGATGATTAATCAATCTTTTAGACACATATAATCTTTAATTAAGATAGATATAGCCTCAGCTATTGCTTATTTTGTAATATTCAGATATAATTCCGAACTTTTCTGCAAGAGAGTATCAAACTCCTTATTTAGATACATACAAAATGTATCTCCTATTTACAACGCATTGACGCGTGATAGTTTGGTATCAAGTTGCATAAAACAGGGTGCACCCCACTTTTCGCTTAAGCGACGGGGGCTATCGGCATTTAGTGCCAGATAATATGCTTGTAACTTTAGAACCGTTCTATCGCCAAGACCTTACCACCTCACAAAATAACAACATAAAGAAAAAAATATATGAAATTTAC
>Ga0209633_10006188_pt1 | contig 10280 bp, 8 predicted proteins | sample Cruoilmetagenom1_FD_187290 | JGI IMG/M metagenome (GOLD analysis project Ga0209633, IMG submission 187290) | Oil polluted marine microbial communities from Coal Oil Point, Santa Barbara, California, USA - Sample 1 (SPAdes) (version 2) | ecosystem: Environmental > Aquatic > Marine > Oil seeps ... | reverse complement strand
CCCACATGGGAAAGTTTCTTGATTGATATTGACAAAGCGGCCAAGAGCCAAACATATTGTGATGAATTAAAGGGCAAGATAAATTCTTACGGACTTGAAATTACAGAACTTTCTACCCATCTACAGGGTCAATTGGTTGCCGTTAATCCTGCCTACGACCTGATGTTCGATAATTTTGCTCCAGACAGCGTAAAGAACAATCCAAAGGCAAGAACCGAATGGGCCGTTGATGTTGTAAAAAAAGCAGCTACCGCGAGTCGTAGATTGGGTATCAATGCACATGCAACGTTTTCGGGAGCGCTTTTATGGCATACGTGGCACCCATGGCCACAAAGACCTGCCGGTTTGGTTGAGATGGGTTTTGAGGAATTGGCAAAGCGTTGGATGCCCATTTTAAATCATTTTGATGAGGAAGGGGTAGATGTTTGTTATGAAATACATCCTGGGGAAGATCTGCACGACGGGGATACTTTCGAACGGTTCCTTGAAGCAACTGGGAACCATAAAAGAGTCAACATCCTCTATGATCCAAGCCACTTTGTGCTACAGCAATTGGATTATATAACCTATATAGACCATTATCATGAGTTCATCAAATCTTTTCATGTAAAGGATTCTGAATTCAATCCTACGGGTAAAAAGGGAGCTTTTGGAGGTTATAACGATTGGGGAGACCGCGCTGGTAGATACCGTTCTTTGGGTGATGGCCAAATTGATTTCAAAAGTATCTTCTCAAAATTAACCCAGTATGGATGTGATGTTTGGGCGGTGATGGAATGGGAGTGTTGCATAAAAAGTCCAGAGCAAGGAGCTCGGGAAGGTGCGATCTTCATCCAAGATCATATAATTGAGGCTACGGAAAAAGCTTTCGACGATTTTGCCGGTGCTGAAATTGATCAGAATATGTTGCGGAAAATATTAGGGGTATAATCTATAGAGCACAGATAAAAAGGTAATTGTGGCAAAAAGACCTTGATAACCCCAATCAAGGAAAGTATTTAAAATAATTGACTTGGCGAATAATGGGTAAAGCTGTTTACTACACGCACAATTACCTACCTTTGCATCAAAATAAATTCACTTTATGATTCAATCCATGACAGGATTTGGGAAGCATGTTGTACAACTTCCATCTAAAAAAATAACCGTTGAACTTAAGTCACTCAATAGCAAAAGCCTTGATTTAAATGCCAGAATGCCCCCGGCTTACCGCGAAAAAGAACTCGAATTACGAAAAATGATAGCTAGTTCTTTGGTCAGGGGTAAGATAGATTTTGGACTTTATGTCGAAAATACAGGTGACGAAACTTCATCACAGGTAAATGAGGTTGCGGTAAAACAGTATATGAATCAATTGGAATCTATAGCTCAAGGCGACGATTTTAAGTTATTGGAAATGGCATTGCGATTTCCTGATGCGATGAAAACAGAGCGGGAGGATATTGATGAAGAAGAATACAAAGCCATACAAGAAGCACTAAAGCAGGCATTATTGGAAATAAGCAAATTCCGATCAGAGGAAGGCCAAGTTTTGGAGAACGATTTTATTCAACGCATCGAAAACATGGAATCTTTATTGAAAGAGGTTATTCAAATGGATCCTGATCGGCAATCGACCATTCGTGAGCGGCTTGAAAAGGCCATCGCAGATATTAAGGTTGAGGTCGATGAAAATAGATTTGAACAAGAACTTATCTATTATTTGGAAAAATACGATATAACCGAGGAAAAAGTTCGATTAGCAAATCATTTGGATTATTTTTCTAAGACTTTGAAATCCGATGACAGTAATGGTAAAAAGTTGGGTTTCATTAGTCAAGAAATAGGTAGGGAAATAAATACCATTGGTTCAAAGGCAAACTATGCCCCAATGCAACAATTGGTTGTCCAGATGAAGGACGAGCTGGAGAAAATTAAAGAACAAATGCTCAACGTATTATAATGGAAGGAGGTAAATTGATCATTTTTTCGGCCCCATCGGGTAGTGGTAAGACAACGATAGTGCGTTATTTGCTTGAACAGCCAGAGTTGAATCTGGCTTTTTCGGTTTCAGCAACTTCCAGGCGAAGAAGAGGAAAAGAGAAACAGGGGGAACACTATTATTTCATGAACGTCTCTGAGTTTAAAAAACACATTAGGGAGGATGATTTCCTGGAATGGGAAGAAGTGTATCGCGATAACTTTTATGGCACACTCAAGAGTGAGGTTGAGCGACTATGGGCTGAAGGTAAAAATGTAATTTTTGATATTGACGTGGTTGGGGGACTTCGAATCAAAAAGAAGTATCCCAAAGAGACTTTAGCGGTTTTTGTGAAGCCACCCAGTGTTGATGAGTTAAAGATTCGCTTGAAAAAGCGCAGTACCGAAAGTGATGATAAGATCAATATGCGAATCGCAAAAGCCTCTGTGGAATTGGCAACAGCCCCTCAGTTCGATGAAATCATAAATAACCTTGACTTGGACACGGCTCTTAAGGAGGCTCGTGATTTAGTTGCTGACTTTGTTGGGGCATCAACCGCCAAAAAGGAAGCGTAAAATGAAGAAGGTCGGCTTATTTTTTGGTACATTCAACCCCATACACATTGGGCACTTGGCAATTGCCAACCATATGGTGGAGTATTCCGATTTAGATGAGGTCTGGTTCGTAATTACGCCTATGAGTCCGTTCAAAACAAAAAAGACTTTGCTGGATAATCACCATCGTTACCAAATGGTATATGAAGCTACCAAGGATTACGAAAAATTAAAACCCAGTAAAATTGAATTTGACTTGCCACAGCCCAATTATACGATCAATACATTGGTTCATTTAGGGGAACAATATGAAAAAGGATATGAATTTGCCTTGATCATGGGGGAGGATAACCTTAAAGGTTTCCATAAATGGAAAAACTACGAGGCCATTTTGGAAAACCATTCCATTTACGTTTACCCTAGGATATTAAAGGGAAAAGTAGAAAATCGATTCAAGGACAACCCCAAGATTCATCACATTGATGCACCTATTATGGAAGTGTCATCAACATTTATTAGAGAGAACCACAAAAAAGGTAAAAATATCAAACCCCTTTTACCTGGTTCCGTTTGGAAATATATGGATGAAATGAATTTTTATAGATAAGACAAATAGCAAAAAAGCCCTGTTTTTATAAAAACAGGGCTTTTTGAATCAAAGACTATATACTAAAGAAATTCACCAGTATCGTCTATCTTAACTCTCATGGTTTTGTCCCCATTTTTAAGTTTAAGTTTATAGCTCTTATTGGCACCTTTATTTTGGTTATAAGTAACTCTATAAGCATCTTTAACAATGGTCCAATTTGGGAATCTCTCAGCAACAGCATTTCTGACAGCGGTTGGAAGTTTAATATTCTCAAATCTTTCAATAGTCCTGATTATTTGACCTTCTGGATTATAGGCAGCAACTATTTTTCCTTCTGGAATATAGAAGGAGACAGTATAAAAGTCATAGTCATCTGAATAAAAATCAGCTTCTTGTACGTTATAAGCTGCAGCTTTTCTTTCTAACATTTTTACGGGAATCGCTACTTCTTTGGAGTCGGTCGCATTAAGGTACTTATAATTGACAGCGGTTACCACAACTTCGGACAACTGTTCAACTTTTGGGACCTGTGCAAATACTGGGCTGGTTAGGCCAATGACAAACAAACCAATAATAAACTTTTTCATGATTTACGATTTAAGTTAATGAATAGGTTAACCAATTTATCTTGGTCAACCATCTATTAGCTAAAAGTAAATGCTAAATCAGAACTCCACAATGATCTAAATCAGTCTGTTAGGTTTCGAAGTTGTCAATATAAGAAAGCGATAATGCCTCTCGGTAAAATTCAATGGATCAATGTCTTTTTACCCTGGCTCGTTTGAACTTTATTTTTTTGTAATCATCGGTTTCATAAATAACACCAAGGAATCTTTTATTCAATTTCACCATATCGGAATAGGCAGAGAAACCATTGTGTATTTTATAAAGAGGTTCCCAATGTTTTGCCTCATCATAACTTGCCATTACTATAAGGTTTTCCCTTTTACTGGTATTAGATGGTGTAGAGAAAAGAATCAAATCCTTTTTACCATCTAAGGTACTTTCCCACCGCAATAACGCGGATTGAACAATTGGACTTGGGAACTTATCAGACTCGATAATGGGCTTGGTAAAAGTGAGCCCACCATCCGTACTATAGGTTTCCCCTCGATTCTTTTCACGCGAACCACCAAGATGGTCCCTTGTATTTACATAAATATGGCCATTGGTCAATTCTACAATAGTCGTTTCGTTACTTTGTACCACATCAGTCAAATCGTTGTCAATTGCACCGATCTTCCAATGCTCTCCTTGATCATCTGAATAAATTAAAGCCATACAATAGGCTTTCTGCCCTTTCTCAATACTTATAGCCACTGGCGCTACCAGTCGCCCTTTTTGGTCACCAAAACTTAGTTCAATGCCATGAACAGGGCCTATGGCATGCCATCGCCAATGGGCAAGTTTAACATCCTTTGAAATTTCCTTCGGTATTGACCAACTCTGGCCATCATCATAGGAATAGGTTACATATGCCTTGCGTTCATCCTTGGGGTCATAATCATTATTTAAAATGTCATGTTCACTCAAGGAGGTAATGTTGAATAAAAGAACAATTTTATTCCTTTCCTTCACATATATGGGAACGGGATTTTGGACAGCTATGGTGTCCTTGTCAATCAGAATCTTGACGGGTTCCCAAGATTTCCCCTTGTTGGTAGACCTTCGATAAACCAAGTCTATATCACCAAAATCACTGGTAGAATTCTTTCTACCCTCCGCGAAAGCGACTAGAGCTTTTTTTGTTTGAATTAAAGTAGGAATACGATACGAAAAATAACCATATAATCCAGAATAAAATGGTGTTGAAACATTACTTGAATCTTTTGAAAGGTCTATTGGTACCTGTGAGGTTACAATAGTGGTTGTAATTAAAGTGATGAACAATAGAAAGTTAAAGTTTCTATTCATTTTCAAAATGTTCATAATATGATTTTTCGAGTAAATACGTAGGTAATGAGCGAATGGGGTTGTTGGTTAAAAAGTCAAAACAAGACCTAGGTAAAACTTTAATTAATACTCTCTCACTTGAGCGATGTGGCTTTGGTGAGCACATCCGTGCCCAAATGTTTATCATCACTATTGTAATACCATTTCCTGATTTTGGGCATTTTAATACTAGCTACGTTTTCCAAATCATTTAAGAGAATATACTCCCCATCATTTTTAGATTCGTCATGAAAGAATTGATACACTTCCATTGCGTAATTCCTAGGGTCGAAATAAAAATACCAAACATCTTCACCTACACTTTCGTCATAAGTTACTTTTAATACCAAGTATTCCTTTCCCTTGAAGACTTTGGTTTGCACCGTAGGATCCAAATGCGTGCCGGGATTCTTTAATTTCATGGGAAGTCCGTATAGGTAAGTATAGTAATTCTTCATTGTTTGGATGCGTTCGCAACTCAAGTTATATGTTTTTTTATCCGCTTCTGAGAAGGAGCTGCTTCCGTTCAACTTTATAGTGCATTCTTCTTTTACCAAAGTTTGTTCAATGACCGTATCTTCTTTTTTTGACGTTAATCTGAAGTATTCCATCGGAAGATCAATTTCTACCTCACTGAGTCTTTCCCTGCCGTCAGGATAGTTCATGGTAATGAATAATTTCCCTTGAAAAACATCCCAAAGATCATTTGGATCATGAAAGGCAATTGCCTTATCCAACAAACCTAAGGCAGAAATTTCCTGGGCCTTTAAGCTCGAGAAACCTGTAAAAAACACCAATGCTAAGAAAAGCTTAACCATACCTGAAAAATTATCTCTCTAAGATAGGCTTTTTCTTTGGCTCTCTAAAAGACTGTTCCCTTAACCTTGCTGGCTCAATACTACTATCATGTTCATGAAAGTATAATTCCAGAAGATTCATGGTGCCCTTCATTAAATCCTTGGTTTCTAGAAGTATCGAAAAATACAATGTGGTGTTTTTAGGACTAGATTCTTCAGTTCGTGTTCTAGTTACCTGTTTATGAATTTTATCGGAAACCATATTGAATAAGATATGTTTATTGGTCAATACGAATCCTATTTCCTCAAAGGAACGTCTATCAAATGCATTTTTGGTCTTGTTGAACAACTCCTCCAATTCTAAATCCAATTGCTTTAATTCCTTTATCTGATTATATTTTAATTTCTTGTGATTATTGTTTACGTGTTTATGGCTGATTCTAGTAATATAATCGAGTGATTGTGCAATATCTGTTAGATAACCTAAAATGTTAATATAAAAATCACTCGCACCAACACTGGTTTCATCGAGATTTTTTATGAAATAGAAAAGGTTATCCCTGAGTTCGTCAATTTCTGCAGTTAGTTTGGAAACCTGTTTTTTGCTCTTTTTCAATTGGTCTAAATCTCGCCTTGCCAAACTATTGATAGTTTTAGTGTATATCTTATTTGTGCGTTTGATCACACTTGAGATATTATTGGCACTTTCTTCGATAACACCTTGTACAGAACTACTTTCGGCTTTTCGCAAACTATCCTCGGCCTTGATTTCCTTGGACTTTTTATTGTACGATATATAATTTCGAGCCAATAATAAAATTGCAACAAATAATAGAACGGCTATAGCTGCTCCTTTACCAAAGCTTATTATAGTCAAAATAGCCCCTGAAACAATGAAAGCTATAATAGCTGTCCCAAACCATCCTCCAACCACATTGAGAACTCCGGCAACTCTATAAACAGCACTTTCAGCACCCCAAGCTCTATCTGCCAAGGACGTACCCATCGCTACCATGAAAGTAACATAGGTTGTGGATAGTGGCAATTTGTAGGAGGTGGCGATTGATATCAGAATACCGGCAACCATGAGATTTACTGCAGCCCTCACCATATCAAAAGCGGGCATTTCAAAGGTTTTTTCTTTGGAAAGAGCAATAATTGGTCTATTGAACTGCGCATCAATTTTGTTTGCAATCGACTTAGGTAAAAGTGTTGATGTCCTTGAAAGCACAACGGACATCCTTACAATTCCCCTTGATAAAACGTTGGGTTGAAACTTTTCTTTGGCCTCTCCTTCTCTTGCAAGGTTGATTTCCGTGTCTGCAACGTAACGTGCTTTTTTGGAGAACCATAAGGTAGCCACCATTATCATACCTGAAATGAACAATAACAATGTTGGTGTAGGTACCTTCGCCGCGAGAATATCCATACTGAATTCTGTCGCCGCGATACCAGATACTGACCAAGCCTCGTACGACTGATAGGCGGCAATGGGTACACCAATAAAATTAACCAAATCGTTACCAGCAAATGCAAGTGCCAAGGCGAATGTACCTACGCCAATTATCAATTTATACACATTGACTTTGGCAAACGTTGTTAATACGAATGAAAAGAATGACCATAAAAGAAAATTAATAACAATTATACTCCAGACATTGCCCTCCAAAAAATCGGTAATGGTCATTCCAGCAATAAGATCAAAACTTTGACTAGCGTAAGCCGTACCTTTTATACCTTTCATTAAAATAAAATAGGTGATTGCAGATAATGCAACACCCCCAAAGAGCGCTCCAACCCATTTGGCTTTTTTCTCAAAATTATAGGACAATAAAAGCCTGGACACCCATTGAACTATGGCACCAATAGAAAATGCGAATACAACAGAGAGTAGAATACCCATTATAATCTGTAATGCTTTTGAGGTATTTATATAATTCACCACATCTGTAAAATCACCACCAGCCCCCCAAATTTTAATCATAGACATAGCAACGGCTGCTCCCAAGAGTTCAAATACTATAGAAACTGTAGTTGAGGTGGGCATACCTAAGGTGTTAAAGAAATCCAATAGTAGAATATCGGTAATCATGACTGCCATAAAGATGAACATGATCTCACTGAACATAAACTCCCCTGGATTAAAGATTCCTTTTCGGGCAACTTCCATCATACCACTTGAAAAAATAGCACCAAAGGCAATACCAACACTTGCTACAATCATAATAGTGCGAAACGAAATGGCCTTTGACCCAATGGCGGAATTCAGAAAATTTACAGCGTCATTGCTAACACCTACGACTAAATCTGCAATGGCCAATGCGGCCAATGCAATAATCATCAGAAGGTAAATATTGTCCATACACGATTATTGAAAGTAACATGCAAACGTACTTCAAATCCTTAAAATAAATGTAACCTAAATGTTATCAATTAATGGCCTTTGCCTTTTTTGACAATCAGCTTTGATTTGGGAGGTTCTTTAGCCCACTTTTTATCGAATCCTGAAATTTTAAAGTATTTGAAGTGTATAAAATCAAATAGAAAAGCATACTGGGATGGACAAGTGATAATTGCCCCGCTTCAATTTCATTTACTCTAAATTTACATTATATTTACGTTAAATTAACATACATAATAAACACAGTGAATTACGGACTTTACGAGGTATTGCAATTGTTTGGGTCATTGGGCCTGTTCTTATTTGGAATGAAGGTAATGAGCGATGCGCTAATGAGTTTGGCAGGGGATAAAATGCGAAAAATCCTTGCAACAATGACCTCCAACAAATTTTTGGGAATATTCACTGGGTTTTTTATTACCTCGGTAATTCAGTCTTCTTCTGCCACCACTTTAATGGTGGTTAGTTTTTCCAATGCCTCTTTACTGTCATTGACAGAATCGATTAGTGTCATTATGGGCGCAAATATCGGTACTACGATTACTGCTTGGCTAATCACTATCCTTGGATTTAAGGTCAGTATGAGCGCAATAGCCCTACCTCTTGTTGGGTTGGGATTTGCCTTCACATTCGCAAAAAAGGAAAACCTTAAGAATTGGGGTGGATTTATCATCGGATTTGCAGTCTTGTTTATTGGATTGCAATTCCTAAAGGACGCGGTTCCTGATATTAAGCAAAACCCTGAAATTCTTGAATTCTTGAAACGGTATACTGATCTGGGATTTTGGTCTGTTCTATTATTTTTGGCTATTGGCACTTTACTTACCATAATAATTCAATCTTCAAGTGCGACCATGGCACTCACTTTAATCATGACAGCACAGGGTTGGATTCCGTTTCCACTGGCGGCTGCTATGGTTTTGGGCGAGAATATTGGGACTACAATTACAGCTAATTTAGCGGCAATCGTGGCTAATTTTCATGCAAAACGGACAGCACGGGCCCATCTGATTTTTAATATTATCGGGGTTATCTGGGTCCTGGTTCTTTTTTATCCTTTCTTAAAATTTATTGAGTGGATCGTTAGCTTTACTGGTTCGGAATCGCCCTATGTAAGTGCTGCCGCCATACCAGTTGCCTTATCGCTGTTCCATACTTGTTTTAATATCATCAACACCTTTGTACTTGTTTGGTTTATAAAGCCCATTGCTAGGATTGTTGAAAAAATGGTGCCCGCCAAAATTGAACCTGAAAAGGAGATTGATGAACCTAAATACTTAAGTGAAAAGGTTTTAAAATACCCCGAAACCCTTTTAATATCATTGGTTAAGGAGTCAAAATATTTATTTAAGAATGCGATATTTGAAATTGTTGCGCACGCCTTGAATATTCATAGGGAAGATATTACCTCCGATCTTAGGTTGAAAAAGGTGATTAAAAAATCAAAAGAGGATTTTAAAACAGATGTTCGTGAATTGTACTATATCAAGGTCAAGAATATTTATGGGGAGATATTACGATATGCGACTACGGCGCAAAGTGATTTGAAGATGAGTAAGAATGAAAATCTGCGCGTTTCGCAGGTTAAGATAGCCAATCGCAAAATGGTCGAAATTGTTAATGATGTCAAGGAATTGGGGAGGAATGTATCATTTTATTTGAATTCGGAAAATAAGCATATGCGAAAGGAATATGATAAGTTCAGAAAAAAGATAGTAAAAGTATTACGAATAATCTATTTGTTCAGGACCCAGGAAGAAAAAGCACAATACTATGACAAGCTTATAAAACTCCGAAACGAAGCTAAGGAAGGCAAGCATGAAACCACGGATTCTATCAACAAGTTAATACGTGAAAGTTTAATAACCGTTGATATGTCTTCATCATTGGTCAATGACAATGACAATGTAAATGATATCACTAAAAAACTTATTGAAGTGGCTATTTTACTTTATGGTGAAAAAGATTATCTGGTGGAAAACATAGGTTCAAAAGCAGCGTAGAATAGTATATCAGATACTGAAGATTTCTTTTTATAAATAATTGC
>Ga0209633_10006187_pt1 | contig 10281 bp, 12 predicted proteins | sample Cruoilmetagenom1_FD_187290 | JGI IMG/M metagenome (GOLD analysis project Ga0209633, IMG submission 187290) | Oil polluted marine microbial communities from Coal Oil Point, Santa Barbara, California, USA - Sample 1 (SPAdes) (version 2) | ecosystem: Environmental > Aquatic > Marine > Oil seeps ... | reverse complement strand
TTAGTATAATTGGCTTCAACAAAATTTTGCTCCTGTCCTAAAAGGGGTGAAAGCATAAAGAGAATAAGAGCTAGCAGTGAAATGTTCCTGTTCATGATACTAATTGTATTTGTTTGGCGTTTCAAGATAGAGAATAAGCGTAAAGTATTTCGGAATCCAATATGTTTTAAGTTTAATTTCTATGGAAGGCAAAATTATTTTCAGGGGGCTCATTTTCGTGGTCTTGCTTATCCTGGTATCTTCCTTCACATTTAATATGCCTGTAAAGAAATTCTCACCAGTGGGTAGCTGGGAGTATTCGGTACCCGGTGTACAGCTTGGTTATGAGTCCGGCACCATGATTATTACTGAGGATGGCAAAGATTATAAGGTAAGCTTACAATTAAATGAGTATTTCAAAGCAGAAGCCGAGAATGTAATCTATAAGAGAAAAAATCTTAGCTTTTCCGTATATGTTGAATCAGAAGAAATCTTTATTTCAGGCAGCTTTGAAGCAGGTAAATTTAGTGCAAAGCTCAGCTATTCCGAAGGTGATTTCGACCTTATTGCGGTAAGAAAGCCTGTTGGCTAGCTTCTAGCTCTTTTTCAGTAGTGACATTGCAATATATTCCCATTCTTCATCCTGGGAGATCTCTGGCATACTCCGTCCAGCATTGCGGTACCAGTAGGACGCATTTCCAAGATCACCTTCTACTCTGTGAAGGTAAGCATGAACCCAAGATCCGTCGCTTGAAGGCTCATTCTGTGCAATCCTGTGAGCATTCATCCAGTCACCTGCCGACTCCAGTAGTAAAGCCTGTAAGAGTGGTGGAATATCATCCGGAAAAGATCCAGCTTCCTTCCAGTTAAGAAGTTCTTCAAAAGGGATCATTTTTTTAACTTTTAGATAAAGTTAAAAAAAGGCTGTCTCAAAATCATTATGAGACAGCCTTTATTATTTGACAGGCATGAAACCCGGATTAGTTAGAGTGAGTAAGGATCTCTGTATTTGTAATGCAAATGAGCCGCAGCAACTCCATCCGGATCATTCACAAAGGTTTGTGTATTCGGATCCCACTGAATGGCTTGCCCCAGCTCACAGGCAATGTTGCCCAGTGTACATACGGTACATGAGCTGTGTCCAACCTCCACGGGTACGATGGGATCCATACGATTCCGAACCGCATCAATGAAATTCTGGTGATGAGATCCTTTGCTTTCGTAAGGCACATCGTCTTCACCATCTTCAGTTTGAGGAGGCATCAGGGAATCATCGGATGCAAGATAGTGTCCTCTTGATACCTCAATCCAACCCTTGTCACCAAGGAACTTGACTCCCTTAGTCATCTGTTCATTGAAAGGTTCAGAGCTGAGGATGACCCCATTCTGATACTTGAAGGTCATGAATTCACTGCCATCACCAATGGGTGCGGCTTCCACAGGGCCGTTTCCATCCATGCCGAGTCCCCACTGTGCTATATCAAACATATGAGCACCCCAGTCAGTAGTAAAACCGCCCCCCATTTCTTTGTACCAGCGCCATCCGCCCCAGATCTGTTCATCCTGAGGAGGATTCAAGGTAATGGGAGGATTCAGCTCTTTGTTATAATGAATATCCCCAGGCAGAGGACCCAACCAGAGATCCCAGTTCAGGTCTTCAGGAATTTCTTCTACAGGAAGATTATAAGGTATTGGAGGCGCCCCTACAAAGGCATTAACCTTCTCAATTTGCCCAAGGGAACCACCATGAACCAGTTTTACGGCATGCTGGAAGTTAGGATCAGAACGTTGCTGACTTCCAATGCCTACAATTCTATTGGTGTTTCGCACCGTCTTCACCAGTTCCTGGCCTTCTTTGATGGTAAAGGTCATGGGCTTCTCAAGGTATACGTCTTTTCCAGCTTTACATGCAGCTATGGCAACAAGTGCATGCCAGTGATCGGGTATGGCAATTACCACCGCATCAATGTCCTGCCTGACAAGTAATTCATCATACTCTTCGTAGGTTTTTACATCAACATTTTGCTCTGCATGCGTGTAAAACTCATTTACCCGGTTCTCAAAGCGTGTTCGTTTCCTGCCATAAACATCACATCCGGCCACAACTTTCACGCCCTCAATGTTGATAAAAGCATTTAGCAGGTACATGGCCTGACGTCCCAGGCCAATGAAGCCAAGTGTGATCTCATTCCCGGCTGCTGCCGGCTTAACACATGAAGATAGGGAAGGGATCATTGCAATGCCAGCCATCCCTGTGGCTGTAGTTCCGATAAATCTTCTCCTTGAATAAATTTGGGGATGTTTCTTTTTCATAATAATCTTGTCTTCATTTAATAATTTCATATTCAGTGAATTCAAAAATAGTAACAGTTCTCTATATGCTTGCAGTCCTTTCCTTTTTTTTCTCAACATTAGCAATTCATCCAGGTAGATTTGTCACCCCCATTGATAACGGCGTAGTTTTTTTATATTTACAGAAACATTCTTTCCATGATCGACTCTTTTCAGTTTTCCTCACTTCCCAAGATTATTTTTGGCCCGGGGAAGCGAAACGAACTGGCCGCTGAGCTATTATCCAGGGGCAACAGGGTATTGCTGCTTACCGGATCATCCTCGATTCATAATTCAGGGCATGGGGATGAGATTATTAGTGCATTAAAGGCAGCAAATCTGGAGCTGGAGCATGAAGTCATTGCCCACGAACCATCACCTGCACTCATTGATCAGATTGTAAGTAAATACAGGAGTTCAGGGACTCAGGTAGTTGTAGCCGTTGGGGGGGGGAGTGTGATGGATGCCGGTAAAGCAATCTCTGCTATGATTCCTGTGGACGGAAGTATCCGTGACTACCTGGAGGGAGTTGGAGAAAAGAAACATCCTGGTCAAAAGATCCCCTTTATTGCAATGCCTACTACCTCAGGGACAGGAAGTGAAATGACTAAAAATGCCGTAATCTCGGAAGTAGGAGAGGAGGGTTTTAAAAAATCCCTTCGTCACGAAAACTTTATCCCGGAACTGGCCATCATTGATCCAGAGATGATGCTTTCCTGTCCTTCAAAATTAACTGCTGCCTCCGGAATGGATGCTTTCTCGCAGTTGTTGGAGTCTTATCTGTCAACCAAAGCCAATCCCATGACGGATGCACTGGCACTGCAGGGCTTGAAGCAGATTAAGAAATATCTTCTCAGGGCATTCCTGGAGGGTGAACAGAACCTTGAAGCACGTTCAGGAATGGCTCTTGCAGCCATGTTCTCGGGGATCACTCTGGCACATGCCGGATTGGGCCTGGTGCATGGATTTGCCTCTCCACTTGGAGGATTTTATCACATCCCTCATGGTGTGGCCTGTGGTTCTTTAATGGCTCCTGTTTTTGCAACAACCATTGACAACCTTCAAGACCAGGCTGATCATCCTGCCATTAAGAAGTTAATTATTATCAGTAAGGTTTATGCTGACTTCAAATACAAACAGGATATGGAATACCTGCAGGCTTTCAAGGAGAAACTGATTCATATAACCACGCTTCTGGAAGTGCCCTTGCTATCTGATTACGGCTTAAATGAAGAGGGAATTCAAAAAGTTGTGGATTGTACTTCACATAAGAACCATCCTGTAAAGCTTACAAACGATCAGTTGATAAATGCTTTAAGGCTCAGGATCTGATACAGTTTCAACACTGAGTGATTTCACTTTATCCTCCTCTATGCAGAAGTAGTATTCATAGATATGCTTTTCTTCTATGGTGTTGAAAGCAGATCCTGAAACGGCCCTGTCAAAATCCTGTGTATGCCATACATCTGGATTGATAAAAGGATTTAGCTTGGAATCATAATTCACTGTTGTACCATCTTTGTAAAACTTGATGGGATTACCATCATGATCCTGCATGAGCACAATCAGACTGTCATAATAATGTGAGAAATAGGTAAAGCCATCAAGACAGTCACAGTTTATGGAATAAAAGTCATCCGATACTCCTGGCTGTATCCAATCGGCATTGGTGAAATCGGATGAATAAGGTAGTACGAAAAGCGCTATGCTTGTTTCATTCTTGACAGAGATCCATGTCAAATCATTGTTGTTGCACCCTGACAGAATAAACAATATAGCTATCCAAATAAATCCCCTCATCCTCAATTATTTAGGTATCTCAATCCCTGTATTTGATAAGAATAGCTTTATGGAGATGGCCAATAAGATAATTCCAAAAAATTTTCTCAGTATATGCAGGCCGTTTGGTCCAAGTATTCGTTCAAAAAAGGTTGTGAGCCGGAGGACAAGATAGACAATTATCATATTTAATGAAAGGGCGACCAATAAATTTACAATTTGATACTCTGCGCGTAAGGATAATAGTGATGTAATAGAGCCTGCACCGGCTATGAGAGGAAAGGCGATTGGAACAATGACACCCCCTCCTCCCGATTCGTGTTTGAAGAGTTGTATGCCAAGGACCATTTCAAGTCCCATCAATAACAGAATGATCGAGCCGGCAATAGCAAAGGAGGAGATATCCACACCGAATAGTCCAAGCAGGGGTTCCCCGATAAACAGAAACAGGAGCATGATTCCATAGGCCACAAGGGTGGTTTTTCCCGGGAAGATGCTGCCGGTCTTAGCTTTTATATCCAGTATAATGGGAATAGAACCCAGAATATCTATTATGGCAAATAGTACCATGAAGGATGCAAGAATTTCCAGGAGATTGAGATGCATAATTACAGGAATTAAAATTTTGCTGCAAAGATTAAATATTCTTGAGAAAATCGAACTATAAAAAAGGGATAGCTTTCACTTAATTTTTCGTTTTAATCGTACAACCTATGGCTTTGGTGCTTGGCAGATCCGGCTTGCTACCAGATAAAAGGGCTGCAATGGCATTTTCCAGGTATCTGCTCGTCACCAATGCAGCATCCATGGCATTGTCATCCATGGCACCGATGTAGGCCACTTTGAATTTCCCTCCCTTATTTTGCAAAAGAAAGATATGAGGTGTCTTGGTGGCACCGTATGCTTTGTATACCTTCTGTGTTTCATCTTTCAGGTAGGGAAAGGGATAATTTTGTTCTTCTGCTCTCGCTATCATTTTGTCCATGGTGTCGTCGGGCGAAATTTCAGTATCATTTGGATTGATGGCCACCACCCGAAATCCCTGGTCGGCGTATGATTTATGAAGTGCAATGATCCTTTGTTCATACGCTTTGGAAAAAGGGCAGGGATTGCAGGTAAACACAACAATCACCCCTTTCTGATCCTGATAATCTGAGAGGGACACCATGGTTCCATCCACATTCATAAGGGAAAATCCAATTGCATTATCGCCTGGTTTAAGTCCGGCACTGACCAGCTGAATAGCCAGAAGTGCAAGTATCGAAGTAAGAATGGTCTTTTTCATATCAGTCTTTGATTTGGTTTGGGAAATCGAGGCTAACCAGGATTTCCTTAACAGACAGTCCCTCGCTCTGAGTGAAGCTCAATATGCAACAAAGTATGAATTTAATACTTTATCTCATCCTCAAATAAACAATTTCAGAGGCTATTTTGTCTTAATTATCAACCTTTAATTATTCCCTATGTCCTTTACACTGGAAATTGGAGCTCCTGCTCCCAACTTTAATCTTCCCGCTACAGATGGAAAGAATTACTCCCTTTCAGAATTGAAAGAGGAGTACCTTGTAATTTTCTTTACCTGCAATCATTGTCCCTACGTGATAGGATCCGACGAAGTAACCCGGGCCTCTGCGATGAGGTTTGCTCCGGAGGGGGTAAGGTTTATTGGTATTAATTCGAACAGTGCAGGTACCTATGAGGAAGACGATTTCCCACATATGGTCAGGCGAATGGAGGAAGAGCAATTTCCCTGGCTCTATCTTTATGATGAAAGTCAGGAAGTGGCGACGTCCTACGGTGCACTAAGAACGCCACATTTTTATGTATTAGATGGAGAACGGAAGTTACTCTACACCGGACGGGGAGTGGATCAGCCGAAAGATGCATCCAGAATAACTGTCAATGACCTGGACAGAACACTGGAGGAGGTGGTTTCCGGCTTACGGGTATCGGTTCCACAAACCAATCCCATTGGATGTAACGTAAAATGGGCAGGGAAGGATAAGCACTGGATGCCTGCAAATGCTTGTGACTTAATCTGATCAGGCAGAATAGACTTTGCGGATCTGTTTTTTTCCGAGGTGTATCCTGCTTTTAACTGTTCCGATAGGGATGTCCATATGCTGTGCTATTTCCTTGTAAGAATATCCGGAAAGAAACATCTTTATTGGTTTTTCATAGCTTCCTGGCAACATCCCAATAATCTCAAACAGCTCTTTTCTCTGTAACTGTTCATAAGGTTCTCCGTTTGAACCGCTGTAAGGAGCAGCATAATTATTGAGTTCGTCACTATCGTGCGTAAGCTGTCGGTAATGGCTGCTTCTCAAATAGTTGATGTAGGTATTTTTCAGGATAGTATAGAGCCAGGCTCTTATATGATCGTTGTTGTGAAGTCTGTTGCGGTTTTTCAGAGCCTTAAAACTGGTCTCCTGTACAAGGTCAAGAGCATCCTCCCGGTCCTCTGTTAGTTGCAGGGCATAATAGAAAAGTTGTTCCTGCAGTTGAACCAGATCATAAATGAAATAGTCAGGATCGAATGTGCCTTCCCCGATTTTCATTGACTGAGCAACTTTGTTTGGAGTAAATTACGAATTTATCAAGTACGAATCAACTTGCTAATCCGAAAATGTTTTCACAATTTTAAATCTCTTAATAATCTCAGTGTTCAAATTAAAATTAAATATGATGACAAAGAAAATTTTATTACCTGTTCTTGCCGGATTAGTGGCTATTGTATTCAGTTGTAACCCTCAAGATCAAAATAAACTTGCTGAAGAGGACACGTCTGATGGCTTTGTACAATTCTTCGATGGAGAATCCACCGATGGATGGAGGGGATTTCAGAAAGACCATGCTCCTACAAAATGGTTGGTGGAAGAGGGAACACTCCATTTCAGCCCCCAGGCAGAGGGCGATGGTGGTGATATAATGATTGATAAAAAATTCTCTGATTTTCACCTGAAGCTGGAGTGGAAGATTGAAGCAGCAGGTAATTCAGGCATCCTGTACCTGGGCTCCGAGGATACAACATACCATGCTATCTACATGACGGCTCCTGAAATGCAGGTGCTGGATAATGCCGCACATCCCGATGCCAAGCTGGGAACGAACGGAAACCGTCAGGCCGGATCACTGTATGACCTGATTCCTGCTGATCCCCAGAATTTCAAAGGTGCAGGCGAATGGAATACAGCGGAACTTATTGTGAAAGATAAGCATGTGAAACATATTCAAAACGGTGAAGTCGTGGTAGAATATGAATATGGAACACAGATGTGGGCTGCACTGGTAGCAAGATCCAAGTTTCCAGGTTTGAATCCTGACTGGACTAATTTGCAGGAAGAAGGTTATATCGGTCTGCAGGATCATGGAAACAATGTCTGGTACAGGAATATCAAGATCAAAGAATTATAAAATAAAAGAGATGCAAAATAGAAGAACTTTTATGAAGAGCGCAGCCATGGCTGCTGCAGCTATTTCTGCAGGGAAGGTAGCAAGTGCAAAAGATGGTCTTAGTATTCCGGTAGTACAAGAGCACGGGGAGCGTGAGTTATTTTTTGATATTTCACTGGCCCAGTGGTCGCTGAATAAAAAGCTGTTCGGAGGTGAACTGGACAATCTTGACTTTCCTGCCTATGCTCAGAAGAATTTTGATATACACGCTGTTGAGTATGTGAACCAGTTTTTTATGGACGCCGATACGGATTATATCAAAGAACTTCTTAAGCGTACCCAGGATATTGGAGTGAAGAATGTGTTAATTATGGTTGACCGTGAAGGAAACCTCGGTGATACAGATGAAGAGAAAAGGAAATTGGCAGTTGAGAAGCATTATAAATGGGTGGAATATGCTCATATTCTGGGTTGTCATTCCATTCGGGTAAATGCCGGCGGCAGAGGGACAGTTGAGGAAGTCGCGTTTTCAGCTACAAGGAGCCTTAGAACCTTAAGTCAGTTTGCAGCTGACTACGGGATCAATGTTATAGTTGAGAATCATGGCGGTTATTCCTCCAGGGCCAGCTGGCTCGCTTCGGTGATAAGAAATACCGGAATGGTCAATTGTGGAGTGCTGCCCGATTTTGGCAATTTCATAATAGATCGCCGGCCGGGTGGAGAAAAATATGACCTTTACCTGGGAATGCAGGAGTTAATGCCACTGGCCAGGGGAGTAAGTGCCAAATCACATAACTTTGATGAAGAGGGCAACGAAGTGGATAAGGACTTCTACCGACTCTTGAAGATCGTGAAGGATTCAGGCTTCCGGGGATATGTGGGCATTGAGTATGAAGGCGGGGAACTGAGTCAGGACGAAGGCATCATGGCCACCAAAAACCTGCTTATCAAGGCTGGGCTTACTCTGATGTAAGCATTTACCGGCTTTTCAGATAGACTTCGATATTACGAACTATCTTTTCCACAAGGAGTTCTCTGGATTCTTTAGAGGCCCATGCCATATGTGGAGTTATCAGGATTTTCTCCTTGTCAAATAGTTTTAGCAAAGGGTTGTCGGCGTTGATGGGTTCTTGTTCCATCACGTCGATTCCCGCTGCTGCTATTACATTTTCATTCAGGGCCTTGGCAAGGTCCTTCTCATTAACAATCCCACCTCTGCCCAGGTTGAGCAGGATAGCACAGGGCCGCATCAGCTTCATTCTTTCGTAGGTGATCAGATTACGGGTTTGGTTATTCAGGGGTGCATGGATGGAGATCACATCTGAACTTTTCAGAAGGTCTTCCAGATCAAATCTTTTATAGCTGATATGGTTGTTCCTCCCTGTAGTAGAGTAAAAGATCACTTCCATCCCAAAGGATTCTGCTATTCTTGCCACCTGTCTCCCTATGGTTCCCAGGCCAATGATTCCCATTCGCTTTCCCTTTAATTCCCAGAAAGGTTCGTTGTGGTGAGTAAATGAGCCACTTCTTGAATAAGCACCGCTTTTTACGTAAGTATCGTAGTAATTCGGTTTATTTACAAGATATAGAAGCATGGTAAAGGTTAGCTGTGCCACAGAATCGGTAGAATAGCCAGCCACATTCTTTACTTCTATCCCATTGTTTTCGGTATAATTAAGATCCACATTATTTACTCCTGTGGCAGCAACACAGATAAGCCTCAAATCGGGGAGTTGTTTCATCACCGCCTCACTCATCTCCACTTTGTTCACAATAACAACCTCTTTACCCTTGCATCGTTCTACTATCTGCTCAGGTTCTGTGGATTCATATGTCTCAAGTTTACCTAATTTGGAGAGAAGTTTCAGGTTATCCACTTTCCCAATGGTCTTTTGGTCTAGAAATACAATGTTGATCATGTTTCGTAGTTTACCTAAAGTAAACGTATCTGTTTTAAATTGGTTCAACGGCAGGGTGTAATATCCAAGCATTGGTTAAGGTATGTTAAATGGTGTATTTTCCCGGAATTATTGGATAATTTTATATGATATGTCTTTTCGTATCATAATTACGCTTGTCTGCACCCTGTTCCTGATTCAGTCCCGGCTAATGGCCCAGCCAACTGATACGGTTTTTCACATCTCAGGGATTGTATACAATGAATTGTATATACCTGTACCAGTTACCCATGTTATCAATATAAATACGAATAAGGGTGACGTTACTGATAGCCTGGGCATATTTCGCTTGCTCGTTCACAGAAGCGATACACTGCTAATTCGCAATATTGCATTTCGTGATACTCTTATTGCTGTGGAGGAGGTCCAGATGAACAGACATATCAGGTTAAGAAGACGGCGATACGAATTGGAGGAGGCCAGGATATTTGAATGGGGTGCCACCTATGATGATTTTCGTGAGGCATTTGTTGGGATGCCCGTACAGCAAACACTGGCGGGCTCCCTGGGACTTCCCCGGCAGGATCCTGATAAAGTGCCTGTGGAGATGGATGAGAAGGCTGTTAAAAGTGCAGGATTGCTTCTGACCAACCCGGTATCTTTCTTCTATTACAATTTTAATAAGCATGCAAAATCGGCTCGGAAGGTTTACTGGTTAAAAAAGAATCAGGAGAAACAAGACCAATTTGAAGCAATTTTTACTGTGGAGACTCTCACTGCTATAACAGGTCTGACAGGAATGGAACTGGAGGATTTCCAGGTCTTTCTGTCCCAGCGATTAGTTTGTGACCTCCATTGTTCAGAACTTGAAGTCTATAATGAGATTTACGGTCTCTGGAAG
>Ga0209633_10006186_pt1 | contig 10282 bp, 11 predicted proteins | sample Cruoilmetagenom1_FD_187290 | JGI IMG/M metagenome (GOLD analysis project Ga0209633, IMG submission 187290) | Oil polluted marine microbial communities from Coal Oil Point, Santa Barbara, California, USA - Sample 1 (SPAdes) (version 2) | ecosystem: Environmental > Aquatic > Marine > Oil seeps ... | reverse complement strand
CGGAAAAAATTTGTGATCGGGTCTATATCGGTGTGGGTGCGAAAATTCTTGGAAGGATTACAGTAGGAAATGATGTAGTCATCGGGGCAAATTGCGTGGTAACCAAATCCATTCCTGATGGTGTTTCTGTGACTGGTGTGCCCGGAAGGGTTGTGGCCCTTGAGGGTTCTGAAGACTATATAAACTTTTCTGTTTAAATTTATTCTTTTATATAGCTTCATTGAGGTAGCCTAATGGGGATTTTACAGATTCCGGATAAAAAATATATTATTAAAATTCTATTGTTAAATGCATTAATTTTAATAGTAATTAGTACAGTAAGCGGTTTTATGCTTCTAACGCATAGCCATGCTTATTATTTAAAAAGTTTTTATGTTAACAGCAATTATAATCTTCCCAGGTGGTTTGGAACAATTCTGCAATTTGTAGGTGCTGTCCTCGCTTATCTCATTTCATTACAGTATAAGAAAAGAGAAAAAAACAGATTATTCTGGAAGCTCTTATCCATGATTTTTATATTTTTATCCATTGCTAAATCAACATATATTGATGAATTTTTGTTTGGTTTGGTCAGGAAAGAGCTTGGAATCCTTCTTTTCCCCATAAATTCATTGGTATTCGGTGCTCTTCTTGTGCTGTTGTTTTTGATTGTCTTTTCGAGATTTTATTTATCCCTGGATAACATTGTAAGAAAAGCCATATTCCTTTCGGCTGTTATTTATATTGTTCTGGGACTTTTTTTTGAAGCCGCAGGTAAAATAATCTTTCATACGAATTTTCTTATTATTATTTTGTCCGGATTGGAAGAGCTATGTGAAATGACCGGAAGTATAATTTTTATTTATGCGTTACTCCTGCAATTGGATTTAATGAGTAAAAAGAAACAGGTTATACAATAAGAAAATCAAAATTATCAACTCATAACAGATTGAATTATATAAAACCTCATGTAGCTTAATTCTGTGTTGGTATTTTAAATGGTTCTAAATGCAAATATCTTGTAGTTCTTCTCTTCTGTTCAATATCCACATACACCCTCTTCAACTGTTCTAACGTTATTCCCACAGCCCCTGCAACTTCCCCTTCCTGAACATTATTATTCAACCCATATAGACATAAATCCATCTTGTCATAAGGCAAAGAAAAATAAAATTCATCCTGAGATTGTGGCATGGAATAAGTGTCTGTAGTTGGAGGGCTTTCTAATATATTTTCCGGTACACCAAGATATGCAGCCATCTGATAAACCTGGCTTTTGTACAAATGAGCAATAGGTTTAATATCTGCAGCCCCATCCCCAAGTTTAACAAAAAATCCCTGATCGAATTCAAGCCTGTTAGCTGTTCCTGTAACAGCAAAATTAAGCCTGTCTGCATGGTAGTATTCCAGCATTTTCCTTACCCGCTGCTTGAAATTTGTTGCTGAAACAAGTTCCAGATATGCTGTCCTGGGTAAACGTTTTTTTATAATTTCTCCATCCGGATTCTGGGCAACAACAGAAAATAAGCTTAAAGCATCAGAATCCAGGACGCTGGGAAGAACAATCTTTGCCTTCCACCCTTCACCATACTCCGGAATAACTCTTCTAAATGCCTTGTTCTGTTTCTCATAACAGCCTAATGATTCCAGTATTGGACTTATATTTTCGTGTATTGTTTCTATTCCAAAGGCATCTGCTGCACCCTTACTAAGGGTCAAAGTATCATCAGCTGAATGCTTTTCCGGCATCAGCAATCCGAATACTCTTTCTTTCCCAAGAGCTCTTACACAGAGAGCAGCAACAGTACTGCTGTCAATGCCGCCGGACAATGCGACAATAAGACCCTGTCTCTTCAATTCCTTCGAGACAGTTGTTCTTATCATTTCTGCAATCCTGTCTGCTTCTTTTTTAGCATCCAGTTTCAGTATGTCTATTGAAAAGCTTTTTACTTCCACTTGATCTCTCTTCTTTATTGTTATATCAATTTATTATAGTTTATTGTATCTCTAATGCAATAAGGCTTTCTTAGTGTTTATTGTCAGGAATGGGATGTTTTGGTGGTAAAAAAGTATTAGATAATAAAAACTTTAGAAGAAAATCGCTTATAAAATCATACTTTTTGACAATTGTTTGTAATAAAAATACTGGTATACTTTAATATATGAAGAATACTTTATTATTAACTATTCTTATATCGACTCTTATAGCTTGTGATGGAGGGGGCATGGCAGAAAATATTAACCATTCCGGGTTAAAAATATCTGCTGCTGATATAGAAAAATTGGTAAACGCAAAAATATATTTTGCTCACCAGTCTGTTGGATATAATATCCTGGATGGTATCCGTGACGTTCTTGGAAAATATGACGAAACCCTAAATATTGTTGAAACTACGGATGTTTCGAAATTGACTGGTAGTTTCTTTGCCCATTCAAGCATTGGAGAAAATACCCGACCAATTACCAAAATAACAGAATTTTATAACAACATGAATAATGGTATGGGTCAATCAGTAGATATAGCTTTTTTAAAGCTTTGCTATGTAGATATTAACTCGGAAACTGATGTTGATAGTCTGTTTAAAGAGTATCAAAGTATTTTTAACAAACTCAAATTACAATATCCTCAGATAACATTTATTCATTTTACAGATCCTCTTGTAGCACAGCAAACCGGTCTTAAGGCCTTTATAAAAAAGATACTTGGCAGACAGCTGAGCGGTGTAGAAGATAATCTTCGGCGACAGGAATATAATGAACTGCTTAGGGCAGCGTATTCGGGTAAAGAGCCTCTTTTTGATATTGCTGAAATTGAATCAACAAAACCGGATGGATCCCGAAATGTTCACAGTCTAAATGGAAAAAAATATTTCAGTATGGTCCCTGAATACACATCCGACGGTGGTCATTTAAATGTAGATGGAAGGGACCAGATTGCAGAGAAATTAATAAAATTTATATCTGAATTAAGAGTAAAATAATGACAGCAGGGGAAAAAATGTCAGATACAGAAACAGCAATCTTAACTAAAGAAGATATTATTTCATTGGTTAAAGATTTTATTGTGAATAATTTTCTGTTTGGGCAGGAAGATGAGCCTATAAATGATTCTGATTCTTTCCTGGGAAAAGGAATTATCGATTCAACAGGAATCCTCGAACTGATTGATTTTGCAGAAGAAAGCTATGGGATAAACATTGATGATAATGAGCTTATTCCTGAGAATTTGGATTCTTTGGATAATATTTCGAGGTTTATTCTTTTTAAGAAAGGTTAAACGGTGCTTCGATACATTTTTCCCCTGTGTTATGTAATTCAAAAAGGATGATTGCCAGGGGGCAAAAACACTCAGCAACCGAAGTGACATGTGATTAAGTTAAAACTTTTTCTTCGCCAATTCTAGTAAACTCTCATTATTACGAGTTATCAATGCTTTTTTCTTTGCCTTGCTCCAGCCCTGGATTTGTTTTTCTCTATAAAAAGCTCTGTCGATACGTTCAAATTCTTCATAATATACAAGTTTAACAGGTAATCGTTTTTTAGTGTAATTTGCACCTTCACCATTTTGATGTTGTCCAAGACGCCACTTTAGATCAATTGTACTACCGGTATAGTAGCTATTATCCACACATTCTAAAATGTACATATATCCTCTCATACCTTTATATATTGCTAAAAAGTGATTCTTGCTTCAGTGGAGTAAAACTAATTTAAAAATGTTTAAAGTCATTCCCTTTGTTTTTTCCTTTGAATATTTGACATGTAAATAGTATTGATATATTGTTAAATATATCCTTATAAAGGAGGGCTAATTAATGAGGGAAGTGGTGATTTATCGGGGAGAAGATTCTTACTGGGTTGTAGAGTGTCCAAGTCTTCCTGGTTGTATTAGCCAGGGCAAATCAAGAGAAGAAGCAGTAATTAATATTAAAGAAGCTATTGAATTATATGTTGAATCCTTAAATGAGGATGGTATTTTAGTCCCGGAAGAAAATTTTGACACAATGGTATTAGCTGTGTGAACAAATTACCAGTAATCTCTGGTTCAGAATGTATTAAAGCTCTTGAGAAAATAGGTTTTTATGCTTAAGAAAAATGTATGAACCTTAAAAATCATCTAATATGCTTAGATATGTGCTGCATGATCTAAAGTATCCAGAATCCACTGATTTAAACTTTTTCCTTCAGCTGTGGCAGCATTGGTAATATCTGCATGAAGCCGGGAAGGTACACGGACATTAAATTTCCCCGAGTATTTCTTTTTAGGTTCGCTATTGCGTTTTTTGCAAGCATCAAGAAATACTTGTAGAGAAATAGCGCCTTCTTTTTTTAGACTTTCAATATCCTTTGCATAAAAATCTGCACCACCATTCAGTTGAATAAATTCACCCCTAAACATTTCAATTTCAGGGTCATACTTTATAACAGCTTCCTCGTTATTTATTTGCATTAAATTCATCATGGTAATACCTCATTTTCTTCTAACCATTTTCGAATACTTGCTACCGCGCCCTTATCAGTATCAGGACGAGGGTGGGGGCGATGATATACTCGGACTTCATTGAATAGAAATACCTCAATTCTGGAGCCTTCCCATTCAATTAATTCAGCACCTAGAGAATAAAACAAAGCTTTAATATCCTGCCATTTTATATTTGCATTTACAGGATGTGAAAAGATTTATTCAAGCGTTTTCTGGTGTTTACGTTTCACAATTAGATAGTACTAAAAAACAGTACCATTGTCAAGTATATTTGAAACTTGTAACAGTTCGCAATGTTTGTGTTCAAATAGAATACAGATACTCGATTATTAAAGGATGACTAAAAATTAAAACCTTAATACAATCTTCCGTCCTCCATTCTCCCTTCTTCGGTCTCCCTCTATCCTCTCTCAATAACCTTCATCGGCTGCGGAGGCAAACTGTTAGTCAAATTTTCTCCCCTAATGTAATATTTATAAGAGAGCATTGTAGAAAGAAACCCAACTATTCGCATATTATCACTGTTGCTCATTTTTTCTCCTTTTCTTTTAACAGCTTTAGCTATTAGCTTTTCTATTGCTACTGGATTAAAAATACCGGCCTCATTTATATAATTACTGTCAGTAATTTCTTCCATCCAATCCAGTTTTTCCCCAGAGAAGAAACTCTTTGCATCTGGTGCTCTGTAGGGCTGTTTGGGTCGGTTAAGAATCGATTTCGGTATAAGATCTGCAAAGGCTTTTTTTAGAATATATTTTTCATCCAGTCCTTTTAATTTATATTCTGTTGGAAGATTATTAGCAAAATCAACAAGATTGTAATCAAGAAAAGGGAATCTTCCCTCTACAGAATTTGCCATAAGCATTCTGTCTCCCTGGGCAGATAAAATATAGCCTGAAAGCAAAGTAGTGTATTCAAACCATTGAGCCTTGCTCAAATTCTTCCAGTTTTTAAAATTAGAAGGAAGCCTGGTTAACAGGGTGTTTGCCCCATTATATTTATCAGTTTCAAATTTAAAATCAGGATTAAATAATCCCTTAATAGCAGAACTTGTATTCCATCGGGGTCTGTGGGATAAAGCAGGATCCAGTAGATCCAGGTCTTTTCCAAAAAAGGCTCTTGCAAATGCCGGAGTATTTCCAGGAGCCCGTTCCATCCATGGATAAAGCTGATTAATTAGATTTATATTTTCCGGTGATTCGGGATTTTCTGCAATAAATCTCCTTACTTTCGCTTCCCGGAAAATATCGTATCCTGCAAGGACTTCATCTGCTCCTTCACCGGTAACAACGACCTTGTTGCCGTTTTCTCTTACCAGTTTAGACAGTAAATATAGTGGTGCAGGAGCAGTACGAAGGATTGGACGCTCTGTATGTTTTATAACTTCCGGAAACACTTTTCCTATATCATCATGGGAAACAACAATATCCTGATGATCGGTACCAAGGCGTTTTGACATCTCATTTTGATAGTTCCCCTCATCAAACTCATTATCTTTAAATCTAAGAGAAAAAGTTTTTAGTTTTGTATCAGTATATTGGGAAACAATAGCAGAAGTAATGGAAGAATCGATACCTCCGGAAAGATAGGCGCCTACCGGGACATCACTTCTTTCGAATCTTAGTTTGGATGCATTGATCAGGAGCTCCCGCAGCTGTTCTGCACTTTCATTGATGTTTTGCTTTTTCTGATTGTTTTCAGAAAATTGAATAGACCAGTATGGGCGGCTGGTAATTTTATTCTCCTTAATTACTGCAAAATGTCCAGGTTCAAGTTCCTTAATTCCTTTATAGGCTGTTCCAGGGGCAACAGTACTCCAGAAAGTAAAAAGTTCAGAATAGCCTTCCGGGCAAAAAACCCTTTCTATAGAACTGTCCATAAATATAGCTTTTATCTCTGAAGCAAAAAGAATCTTTGTATTTGTAACTGTGTAGTATAAGGGGCGTATACCATGACGATCCCGGGACAGTATCATTGTTTTATTTTTGCTGTCCCATAAAGCAAGTGCCCATTGACCGTTAAATCGTTCAAAACAAGATTCTCCCCACTCTTCCCATGCATGGACAATGGTTTCAGTATCACTTTTTGTTTTAAAAATATGTCCCTTTGAGATAAGTTCATCCCTTAGTTCTATATAGTTATATATTTCACCGTTAAAGGTAATCCAGAAGGTTTCATCTTCATTGGATAATGGCTGGGCACCGGATAATAAATCTATAATAGCCAGTCTTGTGTGGCCCAGAGCTGCTTTTTTGTCCCGGTAATAACCACTGGAATCCGGGCCTCTATGGGTTAATGATCCCATCATATTTTTTATTAGTTCAGGATTTGGAGCAATACCATCTTTTATGCTGATAATTCCGCAAATGCCGCACATGTTTTTACCTCGATGAAGTAGCGTTTATTTTTCTGAAGCTAAAGCCCCATATTTTGAGATGGTTGTTGATTATACCTTTTTTGCGCACAGAGCCCGTATATTTCCAAACTTGTCTTTAACTTCTTTTACACTGTTAAATTCCTTATTCTTTTCGAGCAGTTTTACAATTGAAGGTCCCTGACCTAAACCAACTTCAAAAGCAAGCCACCCATTTGGTTTTAAAAATAAAGGGGCTTGATTTATAAGTCTTTTTAAAATCCTGATACCAAACGTACCACCGTCAAATGCGAGGCTGGGTTCATAAGCAGATATTTCTTCTGCCATTTTCTTTACTTTAGCACTTGAGATATATGGCGGGTTACAGAGAAGCAGATCTATTTGATTGTGGAATGCATCAGAATTAAAAGGTTCAAGCAAATCACCCATTTCAATGGTGATTTTAGCTTCAAGAGAGTAAAAATGAACATTTTTTTTTGCAAGAGTGACTGCATCTTCCGAAAGATCAGCCGCAAATGTTTTTGTGTTTGGATGTAACAGGTTTAGTGCAACAGCTAAATTCCCGGCCCCTGTACAGATATCAATCAGGGTTAAGGGCTTATCTGGTGTATTCATCTTCTTTAGTAGACCTAATGCAGCATAACCCAGCAGCTCTGTTTCCTTTCTGGGGATGAGGGCTTCAGGTCCTGCCAGGAGTTCTATGCCCATAAACTGCTGCCGTTCTGTAAGATGGGCCAGAGGTACTCCGGATATACGCTTTTCTATTAAATTGAGAAGGATATTTTCTTCTCTATTGTTTAAGTCAGGAGTATCTATTGGAAGAGAAGCTTCAGCGGATTTTGGATTGCCGGAAGCTGTAAGCCAGAGAGCTTTTAATGTGGATTCTGCTGATTCTTCGGGTTTATCAGGAAGAAAAGTTAGATTTACCCTTAGTTTGGAGAGTAATTTGTTCCTTAACTGTTCATTTTTCATGCTTTTTCCCATGCAGTCAGCTCTTTTTTTGCAATTTTACCATTTGGAGATATAGGCATTGTGTCCAGAATAATTACATCTTTCGGAACCATAAAATTTTCAAGTTTCCGGGTACATACTTTTCTGATTTCTCTTTCTGTTAGCATAGAGTCAGTGTTTAAGACTACAAAGGCTCTAACAGATTCCCCAAGTAGTTCATCTGGTACACCGAGTACAACAACTTCTTTGACACTGTCAATTGAATGAATAGCATTTTCAACTTCAATGGGGCTTACCTTTTCTCCTCTTGTCTTTATTATGTCATCACTTCGTCCAATAAAGTAGAGAAAACCTTCTTCATCCATACGCATCCAGTCATGAGTACATAGTATCTTCTCTCCGGGTATTTCCCCTGGGAAAAGCATTTCCTGTGTTTGCTCAGGACGTTTCCAGTATCCAGCCATTACATGGGGTCCTCTAACATAGAGGAATCCTGGTTCATTAGGCTGCACTGGTTTACCCTCTAGTGTTTTTATAAATATTTCTGTTCCAGGGATAGCTTTTCCCACAGAACCCGGCTTTTTATCCAATAACTCAGGTTCCAGGTATGAAACACGCTTACACTCTGTTAAGCCATACATCTTAAAGATGAGGGCATTTGGAAAAATCAGCTTCAGATGCGATAAAAAATCCACAGGGAGTGCAGCTGCTGTATTTGTTACTGTTTTTACAGAAGGAAAGGTGATTTTTGATTTCTTATAAGCAGCTATCATTGTAGCGTATATTGTTGGAACGCCGGGAAAAACAGTAGCTTGAGCATCCTCTATACGTTTATAAATAAGTCCAGGGTAGACAAATGAACGCTCTACAACTAATGTTGCTCCCAGTATTATTGCTATGAGAAGCTGATATAAACCGTAATCGAAGGCCAGGGGAAGCATAAGTATTATTTTATCATCCCGTGTCAACCTGAGGTATTCAATAATACTCCCTGAGGCAAAAACCATAGACTGATGAGTTTGCATTACACCTTTTGGAAAACCGGTACTCCCTGAAGTATAGATAAATGCTGCAAGGTCGTTGGGTATAATAGAAATAGGTTTATCCAATAATTCTGTTTCTGATATTAAAACATCAAAACTAAGTGGAATAAGATGCCCTTTTGCTGACTCTGGTAATTCTTCCGAGGAAATAATGGCTTTTAGTCCTGGTAAATTGTTTGTTCCTTCTGTATATGAGCCAGCAAGATGTCCATCCGCTACCAGAAGTACGGCTTCGCTGTCTTCCAGAATAAAATGGAGTTTATCCGCTTTTGTCTGTGGGTTAATGACTAGAAAAACTCCACCGGCAAGTAATGTACCATAGATAGAGATAATGCAGGGCAGGGTGTTATCCATATAAATTGCTACTCTGTCACCTCGTTTAACTCCCTGTTTTATCAGAACGGATGCCATGCGCAGAGCATGGTTTTTCAATTCTAAATATGTAACAGCTGTCCCATCGATAATAAGGGCTGTCTTTTCCGGGTGAATCTCGGCGGAGAATTGAAGACCTTCCCGGAGCAAGCGTTGTGGCCTTAATTGATTATTCATAATAAAAGTATAGTTAGATTTTTATACATCTACAAGACTGGTAAAATTAAACAGGAACCGGCAATTCCCTGGCGTTTTTTCTCTGTACTCTGGTTCCTTCTGAACCAGTTACTAAATTATTAGTATTAAAAGTGGAAAATTAACTATAAGTAATACCGAAGTAGTACAATTTCTGAAACGAAATCATACTTGTTTTGTATTTAATTGTGGCACTATTCGGGATATAGTGCTAATTAGAAGGATTTGTTTTCAGGAGAATGAAGAATGATCAAAAATAGTGTTACTTTTTTAGCTGTACTAATACTGCTTACACTTTCAGGCTGTCCGGAACTTATTAATACTCCATTCAGCTATGATCCGGATCCAATTGATCCATCTGTTACCCTGCCTGATCCTGCCGAAGACCTATATATTATAGCAAATGTTGATGGTACAATATATGGCATTGATTCCAGTGATCCTTTGAGTTACAGAGCTCTTGCGACGGATGCCAATATAGAAGAAAACTTTTCCGAAATAAGAATATCGCCTGACAAGACCTATATATTATATGCAAATGTTTCTAAGGATCTTGTTCTGTTAAATATATCAGACCCTGAAACACCAGTTTTGGCTGCTGTTATTGATACAAATATTGAGAGCAATGAGTCTGAATTTATTGATAATACGAGGGTATTTTATACTAGTCATGGAAGTATTAGGGTATACGAAATTGCTATTCCTTCAGTTGCTCAATATACTCTTATCCAACAACAACCGAATAGGTGCAATCATGTGGCACAGCTTTCCCCAGACAAAGATAAAATTGTTTATAAAGATCAATGGACTACGACAAATCTGGGAGGTTTTCATTACTGGAGTCCTGTTGTACTTGGAGTCGAGTCAACTGAAGGCACTGTAATA
>Ga0209633_10006185_pt1 | contig 10283 bp, 11 predicted proteins | sample Cruoilmetagenom1_FD_187290 | JGI IMG/M metagenome (GOLD analysis project Ga0209633, IMG submission 187290) | Oil polluted marine microbial communities from Coal Oil Point, Santa Barbara, California, USA - Sample 1 (SPAdes) (version 2) | ecosystem: Environmental > Aquatic > Marine > Oil seeps ... | reverse complement strand
AAGTGTAACAAATCTTGAACCTATCATACTTATAAGTTGAAACCAACCAAACATTGACAAAAGAACTAGAACATAAATTTGTAGTAGATCTAGAGCAGAATCAAAACATTGTGCATAAAGTATGTAGGATATATACTAACAATCAAGATGCACATAACGATCTGTTTCAGGAAATTACTATTCAGCTATGGAAAGCATATCCTAAATTCAGAGGCGAAGCAAAATTTAGTACCTGGATGTATAGAGTTGCCTTAAATACCGCCATAACCCTTTATAGAAAATCTAAAAGAACAATCAAAACCCAAGATTTTGATTCGGTATTATACAAAATAGAATCATCTGAATATGACAATACAGAAGAAGAACAATTGAAAGTATTATACAAGACTATTCATCATTTATCAGATATAGAAAAAGCCTTGATCTTTTTATATTTAGAAGATAAGAATTATAAAGAGATTTCTGAAACAATGGGTATTACTGAGGTAAATGCCAGAGTGAAAATGAACAGGGTAAAGAATAAATTGAAAAATATATTAAATCCGTAAACTATGGATCAATTAGAATTATTAAAAAAAGATTGGAAGAAGCAAGAAAGTAAACTTCCAAAATTATCTAAGGAAGAGATAGCTCAACTTATTCATAAAAAATCATCTTCTATTGTAAAATGGATTTTTATAATTAGTGTGTTAGAATTTGTTGTTCCATATTTCATTTTATTATTTACCGGTTATGATAATTTATCAATGAAAAACTATGAAAAAATAGGTTTGTCAGATTTTATGACTGTATTTTATGCAGTAACAACCATTATTATTCTATATTTTATATATCGTTTTTATAAAAATTATAAGTCAATTTCGGCAAATTCAAATTCAAAAGTATTGATGCAGAATATTATAAAAACCCGAAGAACTGTTAGACATTATATCTGGTTTAATTTAATTGCTTTATTTGTGGTGTCATTGGTTGTAATCTACAAAATGTTTCATACACAAAGTTTTATAGATAGTCTACCTGAAAATACCAGTATGGTGTTAATTTGGGCAGTCTCTATTTTTGTACTACTCTTTATCATGCTTTTACTATGGTTATTTTATAAACTTATTTATGGTGTTTTACTAAATAAGCTAAGAAATAATTATAAAGAATTGGTACATAATGGCATGAACTAGTTTCAGTTCACAGTGGTAGTAAGCAGTAGTCTTCAGTTGGCAGTATTCAGTGTTCAGCGTACAGTCCTCAGTAAAAAATCTTATATTTTGAGGCTTTGTTTTTAGTCGGTAAACTAAATAATATCTAAACTCCCCTTGCCTTCTCTAATAATTTCGATTTCATCTGTAGATAGATCAATTACTGTTGAAGGTTGGTTATCGCCATAACCACCATCAATAACTATATCTACTAATTTTTGCCATTTTTCGAAAATTAGTTCCGGGTCGGTAGTATATTCAATTACATCATCTTCATCATAAATTGAGGTAGAAACAATTGGGTTACCCAGTGCCTTAACAATTTCTCTTGCTACATTATTATCTGGCACTCTAATACCAACCGTTTTTTTACTTTTAAAAGCCTTAGGCAAGTTATTATTACCTGGTAAAATAAATGTATAAGCCCCAGGCAAGGCACGTTTCAATATTTTATAAGTAGGTGTATCTATCTGTTTAACATAATCTGATAAATGGCTCAAATCATTACATATAAAAGAAAAATTAGCTTTTTCAAGTTTTATATTTTTAATACGAGCAATTTTTTCTAAGGCTTTAACATTAGTAATATCACATCCTAAACCATAAACTGTATCAGTAGGATATATAATTAAACCGCCTTTTCTGAGAATTTCGACTACTTTGTCAATCTCTTTAGGATTAGGATTTTCGTTATATATTTTGATATACTGAGCCATAAAAAATCTGCATTATATAAAATTAACAAATATTTATTTAACATTAATGATCCTCTATATATCATCTAAATATTTGGTGCACAGAAAAATGAAGAATCTATCTAGTAAATAGAATTCAAAATAGCTTAAACAATATCAAATCTTGCTATTCATTCTAATTAACTAAGGTAAAAACATATAAGAAAGTTAATTTTTTGAGATGTTTTTTAATTCACAATCAGTCTAAAACCTTCACCATGAATATTTACAATTTCAACATTAGTATCTTCTTTTAAATACTTACGCAATTTAGCAATATACACATCCATACTTCTTGACGTAAAATAATTATCATCTCTCCAAATCTTTGTAAGAGCTAATTCTCTTGGCATTAGGTCATTCAAATGCAAAGTCAGCATTTTTAGTAATTTATTTTCTTTAGGTGATAATTTTCTAGGTTCACCACCGTCATAGGACAAATGTCTTAATTTAGAATTCAAATGGAATTTACCAACTTGAAATTCATGTTGATCATCACCTGCACTTATATCTTTCTCCTTACGTTGTAGTATAGCCTTGATCTTATACAATAATACTTCAGAGTCAAATGGTTTATTCAAATAATCATCGGCGCCAACTTCATAGCCTCTTAGAACGTCCTCTTTCATCGTCTTTGCAGTTAAAAATATTATCGGAATTTCTTTATTAGTAGCTCTAATATCTTTAGCCAATGAAAAACCATCTTTTCTAGGCATCATTACATCTAAAATACAGATGTCGAAATCGTCATTTTTAAACATTATCAAACCTTCTAGTCCATCTTTTGCATGGGTAACTGTATAATCATTCAGCATTAAATAATCTTTTAATACGGTTCCAAAATTCGGATCATCTTCAACTAGTAATATTTTCTTATTTGTCATAATTATATGTATTAAATTAAAGGCAACTTTATAGTAAAAGTACTTCCTTTGCCTTTTTCACTTTCAACATACACGCTTCCGTGGTTATGTTCTACTATTTTCTTTACATAGGATAGACCTAAGCCGTGACCTTTTACGTCATGTATATTTCCTTTTTGTTCTCTATAAAATTTATCAAAAATGTGCTTTTGTACATTTTTATTCATCCCAATACCTTGATCTTTTATTTTTAGAATAATATTATTACCGGCATTTTCGGTATATATATCAATATTAGGTGCCTCATTGGTGTATTTTATAGCATTATCTAACATATTTACTATCACATTGGTAAAGTGAAACTTACTTACAATCACTTCACTCTGTAATGCTTTTAAATGTTCATTTATATAACCCCCTTTATCTTTTACGATCAAATCTACATGTGTTACAGCATCATGAATAATATCGTGTAAATCAGCCACAGAACTGGTTAGATCTAACTGGTTCTTTTCTAATCTAGAAATTCGCAATACATTTTCAACTTGTCCATGCATACGCTTATTTTCTTCTCTTATCATCTCAGTATACCTTAATACTTTTGCTTTATCATCAATAATTTTAGGGTTTTTAATAGCATCTAATGCTAAATTTATGGTAGCAATAGGTGTTTTAAACTCATGGGTCATATTATTGATAAAATCTGTTTTAATTTCTGAAATTTGTTTTTGTTTTAACAATTGGTATAATGCACTTGCAAAAGCTAAAATTATAATCAGAATAAAAATTGCCGACAATGCCAAAATATTGGCTATACTTGCTAGAATATATTCATTCTTTTCAGGAAAACTTACATATAACTGATAATTACTATCTCCTTTATCATTCGCAAACAAAGGTACTTGATAACTTTTCCCTTTTTGTTTTTTAAACTTTTTAGATTTTACTTTTGTCGCCAATCCGTCACCATAAACGCCAAACTCAAAATCGGTATCAACGCCTCTTTCTCTCAGCTCATTATCAAGATTCAAAGTAATTTCGTTTGTATTTACGCGATCATAAATGGGTAAATTTGCAGCAATCTCTCTAAAATAATTTTCAAATTGTACACTTTCTAATTTACTTAGCTTCCCAATCTCATAAATACGCTCTTCCGGCGAAGTTTCAGTATAATCTTTACTAAAACTTTTTATTTTACTGATTTCTTTAGATTTTTCACTAAAAAAGGTTTTAAATGTCAAAGAATCGTTCCCAAACAAAGGGATTGATGATTTATAATTATTTTCTAATATACTTTGTCGAAATGAAAAAATTTCTTTTCTAACAGTATCTATTCTTTGAAAATAAAAATCTCTTTTTCTTGAAGTTGATGATTGTGTAGCGCTATCTATGATAGATCCATATTCTCTGTAATAATCATTTACCTCTCTTTTATTAATATTTTCAGAAACATTTGCCAATGCAAATCTTACATCATTGGTAAACTGTTTTTCACGTATTTCTATAGTGTTGTTAATCCAATAAATTTGAACTGTAATTATACCTATTAAGGCAACGCTCATCAATACAATTAAGAGTATAAAAACTCGTTTACTCATTTTAACAAAATTAATTTAACTTATTAGATATTCGATTTGATTTAACTAATATTAACTAAAATCAAAATTATTTAACAATTTTTTAAGAGTTTTCTTATCTTATCTCAATTTTTGACAATTCTCGGTGAAGTTTTTTAACCTGTTCTTTTGTGTCGGCTAAATCGATATTATTAATTATATAATCAGATAGTTTAACTTTCTTATGGTCATCCCATTGATTGTTCATTCTTGATAAAATAGCGTCCTTTGTAATTGCATCTCTTTTCAAGATTCTATCTATTTTAATTTCAATTGGAGCAGTAACTGTAACAATATAATCAAAATTTGAAGCTGAACCATTTTCGAATAAAATGGCATTTTCTTGAATTATATAATTATTTTCAATATTTTTAGATTGTTTTTTAGTCCATTTTGAGAAATGCTTGGCTACCTCAGGGTGAATAATTTTATTAATAATACTTAATTTTTTTTTATCTTTAAATACGATGGCTGCCAAATAGGCTCTATTCAATGCACCATCTTTATAAGCTTCTTCACCAAATTCAGTAATTAATTTTTTTTTAATTTTTTTTGATGTACTCATTAGTTTTTTTGCTTCATCATCGGCAAAGTAAACTGGGACACCCAATTCTATAAAATAATTAGCTACCGTGGTTTTACCGCTTCCTATACCTCCTGTAAGACCAATTGTAATCATTCTTTTATCAAATATTCAATTTGGTTAGGTACAATATTAATTCCTGAAATTATTGCAGGTTTCGACACTACTTCCGGAATAAGGTATGACAGTCCATCTTTAACAGTTCTATTATAATCACAACTTATCTTAAAATCGTTTTGATTTATTTTATTATAATCAGACAAACCAACTTGAAAGATAACTTCTACCTGGTCTGGAAAAGTAGTTATATTAGAATTTTGAGGTAAATTCTTAATTGTAAAAGGTAATTTTAATTTAGCTTCGGTAAACTTTTCAACTACACCAGTAACCATAACTTCATCAACAGAATATCTTACTTTTGAATTTTCATTAGAAGTTATAATTGGCAATTTTATTTCAATAGATGAATTGACATCAGTCAATGTTGTGTTTTTAGTTTTTATAGAAGTAATTGAATCAATGATAACTTCGGGTCCAGATATAGAAACAAAATTAGGTTCAACTTTCAACTCACCTAATAAGTTATAACCTGATTGGTATTGAATAGTCATATCAGGAATTACCAATACTTTTTTAGTTTTGCTATAACCTAAATGATAATATAAAGAATCAGGTTGTATAAGAAGAACTTCAACTTCAGAAGTCACTTGTTGCTGTATTTGTGGTAACAATTCATTGGCTAATTGATAGTACATTAGTCCTTTTTTTCGCTTGACAGCATGTAGATCAACATTGACCTTTCTTTTATTTAGATGGTATTTAATTAAGTTAAATCCATATGTTTTTACAGTAACATTTAAATACTTTTGAGGTTCTTTCTGTAACATTTTACCTTCTGGTAAATTAGAATAGTTTACACTAAAATGAACAACATCAGTATATTCTTTAGATAATTTTATAAGCATCCAAAACAAAAAAGAAATTCCTAAAAACACAAATAGCATCTTAGATTTTCTACCATTTTTTAAGGTATTTATTTTTTTATATTTTTTTGAAGTCATATTAAAATATTGACTAAAATTAAATAAAAAAAGTGAGTTATTAAACTAATAACCCACTTCATTATTTTGATATTATATATTCTATTTTTTAACGATTTCGCTTTGATACTTTTTACTTAATTCCATTGAAATTGCAGAGCGTTCAAACTTAATCTTACCAGCGCCTGTTTCTAATACACAAATACCCTCGTTTAACTCAACTATTTTTCCGTGAATTCCACTTGTAGTAATAACCTTAGCTCCCTTTTTAATAGATGCCTGAAATTGTTTTTCTCTCTTTTGTTTTTTAACTTGTGGTCTTATCATAAATAGATAAACAACCAATAACATTAACGGAATCATAATGAAATTTCCTATTCCGCTTCCTCCTGCTTGTAAAAATATTACTTCAAACATATTTTATTTATTTTTTGATTTGGGTGTTACTTGAGCCTTAATTACCACTGTCTCTTTACCTTTAGCAGTATTAGTGGTTAGCGTAACCGTTTTACTTTGATTATTTGGTTTTCCTGAAGAATTAAATTTTACCGTAATTTCACTTTCACCACCTACTGCAATTGGCTCTTTAGGCCATTCTGGTACCGTACAACCACAAGTTGCTGAGGCGTTAGTTATAATTAATGCTGATTTACCTGTATTTTTAAAACTGAAGGTCGTTTCAACTACATCACCTTCATTGATAATTCCGAAATCATGTTCTTTTTTTGAAAATACAATTGCAGACGCACCATCAGTCATATTATAATCTCTTTCTTTGGCAACTTCTAATTTTTCTTTATTTATTTTATTTGCAACATTTTCTTTACAAGATGTAAATGAAAATAGAAGCAACATTGATAATCCTATTAATTTCTTCATTTTAGTTTTATTTTGATTGCAAAAATATAAAATATTACAGTAATCCTCTCCCAATTTTCTGAATTCTCTTTGATGCAGTAAAATCTTTTAATAATTTATCTAAAACACCATTGATAAAAAAACCACTTTTAACTGTTGAATAGTCTTTTGCTATTTCAATATATTCATTAATAGTTACTCTAGTGGGTATTGACGGAAAATATAAAAACTCAATTAAAGCCATTTTCATCAGAATAAAATCAACTTCGGCAATTCTATCTGTATCCCAATTAGGAGTCATTTTATCAATATCATCATTAAATTCAGTATGATGCAAAGCTGTTTTGTTGAAAAGGTCAATGGCAAATTTTCTATCATCTTCATCCTTATACAACTTTTCTTTACTGAAAATAGTATCAGATTTAATTTTTTTAAGGTTTTTTAAAATCCATGTATTGACAAACGGAATATCATCAACCCAACTTAATTTTTTATCTTCAAAATAGTCAAATAACTTTTCATTAGGCGCGATAATAATTGTATAAATATCACTTATAAATTCTAATTCTTCTTTAAACGATTTATCCTTTTCTGAGCTTATATAACTATTATAAATATCGCTTTTCATTATTTGATCAAAAATCAACCTAACATATTCATTGTCTTCTTTCCAATTTAATAACTTTTGGTCTTTAATATAAGTCTGTAAAGAAGTATTCTCATTTAGGCTTTGTAGCCATTGATTATCAATAAATTTTCGATTTGGATTTATCTCTTCAGATGTTGCTAAATGTTTTTTCTTTGCAATTTCTTGATGTGCTTCAGCTAAATTTCTAATCTCAATAAATAGGCTTAACATTAATATGTATAGATCGTAAATACTGGAAATACTAAATTCTAAAAACTTTTCTTCTCTAGCTAAATCATCACTTTTAGATTGAATTAATGCATAAATAGATTGCATTACTTTAACTCTGATATGTCTTCTATTAAGCATGATTAGATATTATCAATTTTATATTTATAATTTTTAGATTAAACACATTACTTATTCTATACTGTAATTATAATCGTGTATCTTCGTAATTGCAAAAAATCGATGCAAAGTTAAAGTATTAGTAAGTGGTGGCAAAATATAAATTATCAATATATTAATTTAAGAAATTATTAACTTCGAGTAAATAATATTCATTTTTTAATTTCTTATTATCGTAAAAAATTATATCATTCTTGAAAGCATTACGTTATTTAAATAAATTTTTCTACAAGTATAAATACCGATTGATAATAGGCATTATTTGCACTATTGTCGCTAAAATTCTATCTCTTTTTACGCCCGAATTAATTGGCCGTTCGTTAAATCTTGTTGAGAGTTATATTAAAGGAGAAATAACTGATATAAAGGTTGTTAAAAGTCAATTATTAATAAATATATCTTTGATTTTAGGAGCGGTTTTACTTTCTGGTGTCTTTACTTTTTTAATGAGACAGATGATAATTATTATGTCACGTTTGATAGAGTTTGACCTTAAAAATGAAGTTTTTGAACAATATGAACGCTTATCATTAAATTTCTATAAAAAAAATAGGACTGGAGATTTAATGAACAGAATTAGTGAAGATGTTAGTAAAGTGAGAATGTATTTTGGTCCGGCAATTATGTATACTATAAATATGATCACACTTTTTGTGATTGTAATTTCATATATGATAAAAATTGATGCAACACTTACTTTATATACTTTATTACCATTACCTATACTTTCAATTTCAATTTATATTTTAAGTAGAGTCATCAACGAAAGAAGCAGAATTGTACAAGAATATTTATCGAAATTGACAACTTTTACGCAAGAATTTTTTTCAGGTATAAACGTGATCAAGGCTTATAGCATAGAAAAACATTCTTTTACCAATTTTGATGTACTTGCCAATGAAAGTAAAGAAAAAAATATTTCATTATATAAGGCACAAGCATTATTTTTTCCTTTAATGATACTGCTTATTGGGGCGAGTAATATTTTAGTTATTTATATTGGAGGGATGCGTTATATAAATGGATTTATTAGTTTTGGTGTCATTGCCCAATTTATAATATATGTCAATATGCTCACTTGGCCGGTTGCCGTTGTGGGATGGGTTACTTCAATAGTACAGCAAGCTGAAGCTTCACAAAAAAGGATCAATGAATTTTTAAACGTAGTACCTGAAGTTCAGAATCAAACTGATAAAGCATCAGTTATTGAAGGGAAAATTGAATTTAAAAATGTTTCATTTGTATATGATGATACAAATATTACTGCTTTAAAAAATATTAGTTTTAAAATTGATAAAGGAAAAACACTTGCCATTTTAGGAAAAACAGGTTCAGGAAAATCTACCATTGCCAATTTGATCTCTAGATTATACGATATAAATAATGGAGAAATTTTAATTGATAACAAACCTATTAAAAATATAAACCTAAAAAACCTTCGCAATAGTATTGGATTTGTACCACAAGAAGCTTTTTTATTTTCAGATACTATAAAGAACAATATCAAATTTGGTAATGAAGATGCAGTAGATAAGATTATTAAAAATGCTGCTCATAATGCTCATATTCATCATAATATTGAAGAGTTTAACAATTCATACAATACTTTTATAGGCGAAAGAGGAGTTACCCTGTCTGGAGGACAAAAACAACGTATTTCTATTGCAAGAGCAATTATAAAAGAACCTCAAATACTCATATTCGATGATTGTTTATCTGCAGTAGATACAGAAACTGAAGAAGTAATTCTAAATAATTTGAACTCAATTGGTCAAGATAAAACTACTATAATTATTAGCCATAGAGTATCATCAACTAAAAATGCCGACTTTATAATTGTACTTGATGAAGGAGAGATTATTCAAAAAGGCACACAAGATGAATTATCTAATCAAGATGGTTATTATCAAAATCTTTATAACCAACAACTTATTGAACAAATTACAGATTAAGAAAAACTTCCTTAAAAAAGAAAATAAATAAAATATTGCATAAATCATTTATTTTTATAGATTTGTGTCTTATACTAAATCAAGATTAACAAAAGTTAAGATTATTATGAGTGAAAAAGAATATATAGAACAGGAAGAAATTTTTTCTCAAGTGTTAAGAGCTGGAAGAAGAACCTATTTTTTTGATGTAAGAGCAACTAAGGCTGGTGACTATTATTTAACAGTTACTGAAAGTAAAAAATTTACTCATGATGATGGCTCATTTCATTATAAAAAACATAAAATTTACTTATATAAAGAAGATTTTAATGAGTTTAATGAGATGCTAGCAAAAGCTACAAGTTATATTATAGATGAAAAAGGTGAAGAAGTTATTTCTGACCGTCATCAAAAAGATTATCAAAAGCC
>Ga0209633_10006184_pt1 | contig 10283 bp, 9 predicted proteins | sample Cruoilmetagenom1_FD_187290 | JGI IMG/M metagenome (GOLD analysis project Ga0209633, IMG submission 187290) | Oil polluted marine microbial communities from Coal Oil Point, Santa Barbara, California, USA - Sample 1 (SPAdes) (version 2) | ecosystem: Environmental > Aquatic > Marine > Oil seeps ... | reverse complement strand
TCAAGATTGATAAGATCCGAAGCCATGACCATCCAGCAATCTGGTTCTCAGGACGTGTCCATAGATACCCGCTTTGTTACCAATCTTGATCAGGCTGGAGACACTTTTCCCTTCTGCCCTGGCAAAAGCAATATAACTGAGATCGTTCCTGGAGATCAGGAGCCTGCCAATATCTTCTGCAATGCGCCCCGTACTTCCCGAATTGACACTTGTATTTATCTGAAGTACTTTCATCTTACTCGAATATAACCCTGTAAAAGGTTTCATAGACCTTATTGCTGGAAAACCTTTGGATACTCTCCCTGGCGTTAGCCCCGAGTTTCAATCTCAGATTTTCATCTCTGATTAACAGATCCATTTTTGCTTCAAATGCCGGAGCATCAAAAAGAGGAACAAGAAAACCATTATAAGCATCCTGTATCATTTCGGACGGACCAGCCACACAATCAAATGACACCACAGGCAGGCCGGCCGACATCGCTTCTCCGATGACATTGGGAAAACCTTCTGAACTTGAGGTAAAAGCGAAAAAAGAAGCCTTGAGATAAATCTCCTCCATCTCGTCCTGTTTGCCCATAAATATCACCTGATCACCCACCCCCAGCTCCCTGGCCAGTTCCTTCAGCCGTTCCATATGGTACTGTTTCTGATGATCAAATCCAACGATCCGCAAAATCCAGTCGGCAGGTGCTACCCTGGCAAACATCTCTATCAATTTATCCTGATGTTTGCTTTCAATCAGGCGACCAACCATCAGAATACTCTTCTCCCTTTGATGGCTTGGGCCCGGAGTCCTGAATGAAATGATGGGATTGCCAATGACCCTGATATGGGGATAATCTTTGTCCTTAAGATAGATTTCTTTCGCCATCTCGGTCTGCAGGATCACCCCGCTGGCCCCTGGATAGAGCCAGCGCCGGAGCCTGTCATGTAACTTCCCGAGGCTTTTGTCAGGCTGACTGCGATCCGAAACGTAAACAGGATATTTCAGGCCCCGCACAGAGAGCAGGACAAAATTATTCCAGTATTCCCCAAAACTTAAAACTGTCTCGGGATCAATCTGTCTGATCGTTTTTCTCAGGTAAAAGATGGTTCGGATGGTACTGATAATTCGGACCCTGTTGCTAAAAATAAAGCTAGGTACATGCAAGCTGACCTTTTCAGGAACCTTAAAGAAGACTTCACGCTGACTTCCATACAGAACCAGGTGCACTTCCAGCTCCGCCCTGGATGCAAAATAGCGGGCAAGCTCAGACATGACGCGTTCCATCCCTCCCGCCTGAAGCGATGGGATCACCAGGCACATAACACGAAAATCGCCGCGTTTACTTTGTTGCATCTCAGTAAAGACCCCCAAGTTTATCTGTAGTGGTAAACTCCACATCCGGCCAAGTAAAAAGTATGGCTTGAATCAGTTCTGAAAAAACCTTCAGATTCTTGCTGCGGTTCTCTTCATCCAGCGAACCCATGAAGTTGATCCTGTGAGATCCAATAATAGCCGGTTTCCCCCAGAAGAATATAATTTTCATTCGCCTGATAACCTCCTCAATATAATTTGTCCCCCCGTTTTCTGAAGGCTCGAAAAAACAATTCCTCACGAAGTATCTCTGCCCGATCTTGTTTTTTTGTCCCTGGTAATGGAAGATCTGCTTGTATTGGCCCTCCTGATCCGGCGCATATTGAAGGGGCAGGCCCTGGAAATACTTGATTCCATTTTCCAGTAATACAGGTTCCAGCTCTGGATGCCAGATGTAGCAGGGAGCAATAAACGATTCCGAGTTGAAGCCAAACATGGTTTTGAACATGGAGCTACCCTCTTCAATAATGCTCCCGAAGTTCACTAGTTCCTTTTTATCCTTACTATCAAAAGCAGCCATGAAATTGTTCCTGATTGTCAAATCAGTATCCATATCTATTCCAAAAATCCCTGCATCAAAAGCTTTAAGTAATAGCTCATTCCCGGATCGGAGTTCAGTCATCCATTTGCAAACACTGAGGTGTTCGCGGCCATGAAACTGGGGATGGTACAAACCCGCATCCATGCCTTCCCTGATCATAACTGCTGAATTTTCGCACCCCGGCTTATTACGGTAAGTCTCCAGGGTCGATTCGTAATAATATTCATTAAACCCGGATGCCCTGATTTTATGGTAATCAGGATTGGCTACGACACTGTTGGCTGTAATGACCGGATGGTTTCCTTTCCGGTCCCTGAATTTTTCCAGGGTTTCAAAAAGTGCCGAAAGATCATCAGCGGTCTCAAGGGAATCCAGGTAATTGAAGGGATTCTTATATAGATCAACACCCGATTTTAACAGACTTGATAAAGCTTCCTTGTTTGTAATCCTTTCACTTCCCCAGTCATCCGACTCAATCACTACATATTTTTTACCGGGTCGTTTTCCCCGGAAATTCAAATAGTGTTTTTTTAAGATATCCCTGCTCAGTTTCATCAACAACTTTTCACTTAGTTAAACAATAGATCAAAAAATGAAAGCCCCGGCGCTAACAAAGGTGAACCTAGTCCGGGCGCCAGAATCCAGACACTAATACTTTGCAAACTCAGCCTGAGTGTGATGGCCACATACAAGAGCATTGGAAAGATTCCCATCACAGTAAGCAGCGTAATTCTTTCTGTTTTGATTCTCACGTAATAGAGAAAAAGATAGAAGGTGGCAAAGATCATAAAAACTATCTGAAACCGTCCCCCGAAAGAGGGAATAGGCTTCCCGAAATTCACAAAGGTCAAGAACAGAAGCAGAAAGCTATAGAGGTTTTTCATCATCGAATCCTTCTCCTCACTCCTGGAAATAATCTGTATGATGATAATGGCAAACAGAAGATAGTAGAAGATCAAATCGAAGCCCATTTGCATAAACCAGCTGGCACCCTCTTGCTGTATCTGCTGATTCATCATATATCCTTCGCTGGAGTAGCCTTCATACCGGGCCTGAAAAGCACCTCCCAGCCCCATGGACAGTACACCGAAAGTAGGGAAAAGCAAACGGGGCGCCAGGAAAGAGGCCGCTGCCAGGGGCAGGTATATGATATTACGGTTGCCGGCAAAGAAATAGAGCAGCAGGATGGCGTTGGCCGAGAGAAAGCTCCAATGCACCAGGGAGGCTGAAAGTGCAAGTATTATAAAGCGCTTATCACGATACATGATCACGTGATATGCCCCATAAAAGAAAATCCATGCGGCGGTCCACATCCGGACACCACTGATGTAAGTAATAGGTAAGATAAAGATGAAGAATACCATAGGTATCATCGTATTCCACCCGGGATTCAGCTGGTATCGATCATGTACCAGATTGATTGATCTTGTATAAAAGTAACCAAAGATGGCTGCCCAGACTGCAAAATAGATTCCATGGAAAGCTGTAAATCTCGAAATAATGAAAGAGATCAGTGGTTCAACAATATCCACCGAGGTCCCGGAATACAAGCCGCCTGCCACCTTGAAAAAATCCGAAAAAGGCAGACTGGCATTATGTTGCAGCATCAATATATATCGAAAAGCGTCCACCCCTTCATTGTTATTGACGAAGGTCAGTCCATAATAGATCAGAAAAAAGTAAACCACCTTTCTGGCCTCTTTCTGTCCATAATTTGCAATGGCCACTAAAAAGGCCAGGAAGGGCCAAACAATAAACAGGTACAGATAGTGCCGGCTATTCTTTTCGTCAATCGCAAATATGTGAGATGACCCCCCCATTCTATTTTCTACTTTTCCTGAAAGATTGCAAAACCTCCAGATAGTCCAGTTTAAATAAGGGCCCTGTCAGCAGTAAGAGAAGAGGAAATATCAGACTATTTACAGCCAGAAGAGCAATGGAATTCAGATGGCCCAGAAAATGATTTACAGGAATGTTGATAAGAAGCAGGATGACTGAGGAATGCAGCAGAAGGATTCCAAACTTCTTCACAGGGAATAAGGAGAGAAATCCCACATTGAAAGATCTGGCTACAAATGCTATCAACACTATTAATTTCAATATGGTTAGCACCACAACCAATATGGCAAAGGCCACCGGCGAATGAAAAATTAGCACCACTGCATAACCCAGAGACCAGGTAATAATTCCCAGGATGAAATGGACCCTGGAATAGATCTTGGTCTTCCCCATGGCGAAAACAATTGGTGCCACGATGATCACGCTAAAAAAACTGGTCAATGTGATCAATTGAAAGTATATGGTAGAATCGGCATATTTCTGTGAATACAACAATACGATGATATATTTTGCATTCACGATCCCAAATACAGCCATAGGATAGATCAGGGTGGCAGATTTAACCAGGACACTTCGCCAGAGATTTACAAACTCTTCTGTACTGCTTTTATTATGAACCATTTTGCTGAAAACTGGCATCAGTACCGCAGCTGCCGAACCGGTAACCATTCTCACAAATGGAATTTCAATAAAGCCGTTGGAAAACACGGCAAACTCTTCAGTTCCAAAGTACCTGCTAATAAAAAACTGGCTGGCCGACAGGATTAATATTCCCCATAGACTAGCCTTGGCAATTGGAAAACTATAGGCAAATATCTCCTTCAGGCCGAGCAAGGCTTTTTCCTGGCTAAACCCCTTGAATGGCAGATCCTTCATATATAATGCTGCAAAGAGCTGCAGGACAGAAGCTGCAATCCATCCATAAATGGCATGGAGATAAGTGCCCTTAAAAACAATTACCGGGACGAGAATAAATGAAAGTGTGACAAGCCTGGTAAGCGTATTGTATACCACCAGGTACTGGGTTTTGCGATAAGTGGTATAGATTCCCTCCAGCCCAAGTGTTGGCATCAGCAATAAGGGAATAGGAGAAAAAACACGCAAACCCCGGGCCAGTTCATCGTTTCTCAAAATTGTGGCAAAGAGATCTGAAGAAACAAAAAGAACCACTGAAAAGAACACTCCGGAAACAAAAAGCAGACCGGTAATCTTCCATGCGATACTTTTCCCCTGGGCACGGGAATACCTGGGCAAATAATATGCATACACCTTAGGAAATCCTGCTGAAAAGATCACAAGCAAGGTAGAGTATACATAGACCACCTGCCTGTAGGTCCCGTATTCCGTCTTATCAAAGTAACGCGACAGCAGGGCCGCACTTATCAGGCTTAGCCCCATAGTGCTTAAGCTGCTAAGACCGTACCAGAAGGCCTGCAAAGTATTACTGTTCTTTACTCTCACTTATCGGTATCCTTTGAATCAGGCTTCTTACCGAAAAAATGTTGCAGTCTCACTTTTTTATTACTGGTCTGGTAGGCATATTTGGCATTGTAGGAGTACCTGTATGAGGACCCTTTGTTGGAGATATCATTTAGCAGCAGATAGGGAGAAATAATGCCACTGGCGCTAAGATCCGAAAGGGTGGTTCTTAACAATCTCCTTTCACTGTGGTTGTGTCTTATCAGGAGCAGAATGGCATCCGCATGCGCGGCAGTAGCATAGCTGTCAGCTACGGTTCCAATGGGTGCCGTATCCACAATGATATAGTCATACTGGCTTTTCAAACTTGCAATCATCTTTTTTGCTTTCTCAGATGAAGCAAGTTCACTGGGGTTTGGTGGAATGGGGCCGGAAGGAATGACATAGAGGTTCTCATATCCGGTATCGAAGATCACATCCTCCAGTGCAACTTTACCGATCAGGTAGGTCGATAAACCATCCTTTCCGTTCAAACCGAAACTCTTTGAAAGGGTTGGACGCCTCATATCCATACCGATAATCAGGGTTTTCTTCCCTGCCAGGCTATAGGCCGAAGCAAGGTTTACAGCAGAAAAGGTCTTTCCTTCGCCCGGCATGGAGGATGAAAACAAGATAATCGGACATTTAACCTCCTGGGTAATAAACTCCATCCTATATCGCAGTGCCCGGAAAGCTTCAGATATTTTGTGCTGAGGATCGGTGAGTACGACCGTATTATATCCCAATCTGCCATGTGGAATATGTCCCACAATCGAAAGCTGGGTCATCTGTTTAAGTTCTTCTTCCGAATTCACCTTATTCCGTATGGTATCTATCAGGATCACCAGAAATAGTGGGATGCCCAGTCCGAGTGTTAGGGAAAGAAGGTAAACCACCATAGGATTGGGGGCCACCGGGTCAGCACTGGGTTTTGCCGAATCGACCAGCTCATTGTCAGGAATATTCGAAGCTTTTTGAATCTGCGCTTCTGCTCTTCTCTGCAACAGGTAAGTATAAATCACATTGTTCAGGTTAAACTTACGTTCAATTCCCAGCAGCTGCCTCTCCTTGGCCGGCAGTCTCGATGCTTCAGCATTCAGCGTATTAATTTGTTTCTCATTTTCATCCAGAGCCATCTGGTTTGCACTCATGATTCCGTGGAGGGTCTCCCTGATACTCTGCTTTGTATTTTTAATTCTCAGTTCCAATTGTGCCTGAAGTGGATTCCGCTCTCCCACGCTACTGCTAAAATATTCTGCCTGTAAGCCTGCCAGTTCCTGCATCAGACTCCCCAGCAATGGATCTTCGATACCCATGGACGCTGGAGCAATGGCCATTTCCTCGTTGTTCTCCTTCTTCAAGTATCCAGCAAGCGATTCATAGTAGTTTCTTTCCAGGGTCAGTCTTGCTTTTGTATTTTCAAGTTCCACGGACTGATCAATGATCTGCTGAGCCTGCGCCGACACATCCATGATCCGGTTAGTAGAACGAAATTCCTGTAACTCATCCTCCGTTAGCTCCAGCGATTCAGAAACATCTTCCAGCTGCGCATCAATAAAATCGATAATACGCCGGGCTTCAATATTCTTATTTTCCAGGTTATTACTGATAAACAACTCGGCCAGCATATCAAGAAAAACCACATCTTTGATCTTATTGGTCCCCTCTAGACTCAGTCTGACTATACTACCCTCCCGGGAAGCCGCTTCAACCAGAAGCCTTCCCTTGTAATGCTCGATCAGTGATTCCTTATTTCTGAACTTAATATATATCTTTTTTCCTGATTGATAAATCTCCTTCAGTTCCGGCTGAATACTAATAGTTAAATATGCATCCATGTACTTGAAAGGATATCCCAGATTAAGGATGGTATCCATCTCAGGTCCGTCATTTACAGAAACCAGACGGAACTGTTCATCGCTAAAATGTTGCACACTGAACTCACCACCAAAGGGCAAACCCCCATAGCCCTCTTCGACCCTCAGTGGATTCATAGGATAGAAACTTACCTGGTTGAATAGCCCTTTCTTATACATATCTATTTCGAAGGGCAATTCATTGATGGCCTGGGCTATCAATGAATAAGAAGAGAGTACTAGTATCTGGTTTTCCAGATTCTGGGCTCCAGGCCTGAGAGCAAAACCTTCAAGAATATCCATGCCAGGTGTTGCTTGCTCCTCTGCTAGCAAAATGGTGGTGGTGGTCAGGTAGGTTGGGAAGGTCGAACGTGTGTATATCTTGGCCGTAATGCCGGCAATTATAATGGCCAAAAGGAAGAAATACCAGTTTGCGGAAACAAGCAGGGTTATCTTCCTTACGTTAAATACGTCTGCCCTGATGGGCTTGATAATTGTATGATTGTCTATAGGTCCATTGGTCATGTTAAAATAATTGAACTAGTTAAGTAATGCTTCTACGAGAGAATATGCCGAAGGTTACCGCTGAACAAAAGACAGGATCAGGACGGTTGTGGAAATGGTTGTTAAGATCAAAGCAAAAGGAAATGTATTCATGGCAAAGAACTTTCCTGACATAGGCTCTACATAAATCACATCATTGGGCAGGACATAATAAAAATCAGAATCTATAATAGACCTGTCGGTCAAATCAAACTCTTTAATCAAAGATCCTTCTGGAGTTGGGCGAATGACCTTTACCTGGTATCTGTTTCCAAAATCATCGATATCGCCAGCCATGGCAAGAGCCTGGAAAATATTCAAGTGTTGCTTATAAACAGGATAGCGTCCTGGCATGCTCACCTCTCCCAGGATACTGACATAGTAATTCACCAGCTTTACCGTGATAGATACATCCGTCACGTATTCAGTGAGCGCCTTTTCAAGTATGGCTCTTGTTTCCTCGATTGTCTTACCTCCCACCTGGATAGAACCCAGATAAGGCATATTAACCGTTCCGTCAAGCTGCACTACATAGGAAAGGAGATCCACAGATTGTTCTGTGGCAGAAATAGAGGGAGAAGCCACAGGAACTGTGTTAAACATCTCAGCATACCTGCTATCAGGTGTGATCACACGAATGAAGATGTTGTCAGTGGGTTGAAGTCTGTAGGTCTCATCGAAGACGGGGTCAGATTCATATTTGTCAACATCATACTTCTGTAAATAAGTGGTTTTCTCGTTTACCACGCATCCATCCAGTAAAAAAAGTATAAGTACCAGACCAATAACCAGGGAAAAACTTGTCTGCTTTTGTTTCATCTAATTAAAATTTCTATTAATGTGGAGATCATATACAAATATATCCAAAAAAGAACCCTGATATAGCTCCGCCCCCTTGGTCACATGTCCCAAGCAGGCCGAATAATCCATTTCTCCCTAAAAACCAAAGCCACATGATCTTGATGAAACTGGCAAACAAATATCATCATTTCATTGATTATCAAATTAGTTACCGCATAATTCCAGAATCCACAATTCCGTAGCTGCATGTAAGTTTTTAAGGAGAATAAATATAGAAAAAAACAAGCAAGCACTTGTTAAACACTTCTTTCAATTTGATGAAAAATGCAAGGCAAATCAGACCTTCCATTTCATTTACATGAAAGGCCGCAAAGAAGGCATGAACTTCATAAACTCATTTATCAAATATCAAATAAAGGAATGACAGAGTTCATCAGTTCTCCTAATGATAAATAAATTACAGGTAGGCCTCCATGTACTCTTTCAGAATTATCAGGTGAATGGCAGCGCGTGACTCAATCAGAGGTTCACGCACAAAAGTCTCATTGGAAATATAGTATAATAAGCCATCAGGACTTGCAAGGCCTTCCACCTGAGTAAAGGGAAGCGACAAATTAATCTTTCTCTTATTTCCGGAAAAAAACTGATTCCCGGAATAGTCGTACAAGAGATACAGAAAGGGATTTAAAAGGCTGTTGTACCCACATAGTACAAGTAGTCTTTCCGATTCAAGGTAGCATGCCCCGGATACCAGTCCCTGTATATCTATCGTGCCTCTTTTCTGGGCTGTAAAAGAGCCTGGCCTCTTAGGAATGACATAGAGGGAAGTATAAGAAGTAAGCCACTGCTTGGTAAACAAGTATATACTGTCCTGAGTGACCACAAAAGCCTCACAGTCAAATTCTGTCTGGTTGGCCCTCTGAGCAATAAAATCGACCTGATCACCATAAGAAAACCATATGGTATCGATCAAGGGATTGCCAGATTGCAGAGACGCTTTGTCAATACGCAAAATGTGTAGATCGGTCCTGTTTCCAGATCTGTTGTTCCCAATATCACCAATATAGATAAACTCCCCATCCTGGGAGATCTCCTCCCAATCAGTATTCTCCACCCCGGTCAGAAGATATTCCCTGCTAATATCACCCGCCTCAGGATTAAGCCCGTACAACCTGGTATCTGTATTGTCATTATGAGTCCACAGGAGGCCGTCCCAGAAAATTAATCCGGAAGATTCATCAAGTGCTTCATTCAATTCAATTGTAATGCTTGGTGCAACCCACACAGAATCATACACACAACTACCATCATTCTCAATGGCAGATGGGTCGGTATTCTTGGCTGCAGGATCGTTGCAACCCGACCCCTTCGTGTTACAGGAACAAAGAAGGGCCATCATAAGCCAGATTACAAACGAATAACTATGTCTCATTACCAGAAAAATCTATTGTCCCCATCAGGGCGATTCAATATACTTCTTCATTCCATCGGTATACCAGACCTGATAATTGCCGATTTCGTCACCGTAAATTAAATAGGCATCTACTCCCTTCTGGTTTTCAATGAAAACCTTGGCCTTCTCCAGGCCCATGACCATACAGGCCGTAGCATAGGCATCGGCCGTTATACACTCATTAGTAAGAACACTGGCACTAAGCAGATTTGACACTTTCGGGAAACCGGTGGAGGGATCAATGGAATGGGTAATCATCAACCCGTCTTTTAAATAAAACTTCCTGTAGTTGCCTGAAGTCGCCAGGGATCGGTTGTGCATGGAGACTATCACCTGTAACTGTTTCCCCGGCACCATATTTCCCATTTCTGGGCGGTCCACTCCGATCCGCCAGAAGTTCCCCTTAGGATTCATCCCATGGGTCCTGATCTCCCC
>Ga0209633_10006182_pt1 | contig 10286 bp, 7 predicted proteins | sample Cruoilmetagenom1_FD_187290 | JGI IMG/M metagenome (GOLD analysis project Ga0209633, IMG submission 187290) | Oil polluted marine microbial communities from Coal Oil Point, Santa Barbara, California, USA - Sample 1 (SPAdes) (version 2) | ecosystem: Environmental > Aquatic > Marine > Oil seeps ... | reverse complement strand
ATGGGTATTGATACCCAAGCAGTCTTAGAAGCGGCCGGTACGAAATGGAACTTCTTACCTTTCCGTCCAGGCCTCGTCGGTGGTCACTGCATCGGTGTAGATCCGTATTACTTGACCCATAAAGCGCAGGCTATCGGCTATAACCCAGAGATAATATTAGCGGGTCGTCGATTGAATGACAGCATGGGTGAATATGTCGTCACGCAGCTTGTTAAAACAATGATTAAAAAGTGCATTCAAGTTGAGGGTTCCAAAGTTCTAATCTTAGGGCTGAGTTTCAAAGAAAACTGCCCCGACGTGCGTAATACCAAGGTCATCGACATTGTCCATGAGCTAGAAGAATATAATATCGAAGTTGAGGTCTATGACCCTTGGGTAGATAAAGCAGAAGCTGAGCGTGAATATAATGTGACGCCTATCAGCAAGCCCGCTGTAAATAACTATGATGGTATCATCTTAGCCGTCGCACATAATGAGTTTGTCGAGCTGGGTGTAGATCAGATTAGAGCATTTGGCAAGAATGAACACGTGCTTTATGATTTAAAGTATGTTTTTACTAAAGAAGACACTGATATCCGCCTATAAATCTATAAAATACGGAAAGTAATGGTTATGACGTTAACTGCATATGAAAAAGTTCAAAAAGTATTAATTAATGAACCAAAGACATGGCTGATTACTGGGGTAGCGGGGTTCATTGGTTCTAACTTACTAGAAGAGCTATTGTTACTAAATCAAAAAGTAGTCGGTCTAGATAACTTCGCGACGGGTTTTCAGCATAATCTAGATGAAGTACAGGGTTTGGTAAGCAAAGATCAGTGGCAGAGCTTTACCTTTATAGAAGGTGATATTCGTAATCTAGATGACTGTCGGGCGGCATGTATAGGCGTAGACTACGTACTGCATCAAGCAGCACTAGGTTCGGTGCCACGTTCTATCGCTGATCCTATCAATACCAATGATACGAATATCTCTGGCTACTTAAATATGCTGGTAGCCGCGCGTGATGCTCAGGTAGCTAGCTTTACCTATGCGGCGAGTAGCTCAACGTATGGTGATCATCCAGCATTACCAAAAGTCGAGGATGCTATTGGTAATCCGTTATCACCCTATGCAGTGACTAAATATGTCAATGAGCTGTATGCAGATGTATTCTCACGTACTTATGGCTTTAATACGATTGGTTTACGTTATTTCAATATCTTTGGTAAACGCCAAACACCTGATGGTGCCTATGCAGCGGTAATACCTAAATGGACAGCTGCGATGATTGCAGGTAATGAGGTATTTATCAATGGTGATGGTGACACCAGTCGCGACTTTAACTTCATTGAAAATGCGGTACAGGCTAATATCTTAGCCGCAACTGCTACCGAGGAAGCCAAGAATCAAGTATATAACGTGGCAGTGGGTGGTCGTACTACCCTTAATACACTGTTTTCAGCACTGAAAGAACATTTAAGTGCTAATGGCGTTAGCTACACTCAAGACACAGTCTATCGAGATTTTAGAGCAGGAGATGTGCGTCATAGTCAGGCGGATATTACTAAAATAAAAAATGCTTTAGGCTATGAACCGCAGTTCGATATCATTCAAGGTATTGAGAAAGCAATGCCTTGGTATATAAACTCTATAGGTTAGTTTTATATAATGATTGGTCTACTTAATCGAGCCAGATGGTTACTTAGTGGGAATATATTATTTGCATTTTCCCAATGGACAATGCTGATTTTTTTTAGTCGAATGAGTAATCATGAGCAGTTAGGTTACTATTCTTATGCTTTAGCAGTCACAGCTCCAATCTTCCTATTGAGCAACTTACAACTAAGACCTTTATTCATAGCAGACTTTAATACTGAGAATTTATTTAATTTCTCACAATATTTTTCACTACGGTTAATTACAGTGGTATTAGCTTGTTTTTTGAGTTTGTTTTTTATAAGATGGGATGGTCAACTTGTAATATCAATATTTATATTAGTTATCGCTATTAAAGCTTTGGAAGCTATATCAGATATTATTTATGCATTTTATAATGCTAAAAAACAGACTTATTTCATTAGTAAGTCTCTATCGTTTAAATCTGTTTTAGTAATAATTTTGTCATTTCTAACACTATATTTAACCAACAATATCTTTTATTCACTTCTTGCCACACTCTTAGCTTATATGTTTATTCTAACATCTATCGACTTAAAGCAGAATACTGACCTATTAAAAGATATAAATTTTTTAGATAGTAATTTCAAAGAAATTTTTTTTACGGGATTGCCACTTGGAATCTCTGTTATGTTAATTTCGTTACAAACAAATATCCCTAGATATTTTTTGGAAAGTCATATAAATATTGATTCTGTTGGGATATATACAATACTATATTATTTCTTAGTTATTGGTGGAATAATAATAAATTCCATATGCCAGTATTTGAGTCCTTACTTCTCGGAGTTTTATAAGAAAAACCAACTAGAAAAATTAAAGAAATCAATATTTCAGGCCTCTATAATTGCCTTACTATTGGGTGTTTCAGGATTAATAGTCTCAATGCTTTCACATAGTTTTATAATTAAAGCAATATATGGAGATAGTTTTATACAGTATAGTTATTTACTTCCATATATAATGTTTGCTGGAATATTTAGTTATTTGTCTATTGTTGCTGGATACCTATTGACTAGTCTAAGACTATTTAAAGTGCAAGTGCCAATATTCTTCATTCTTGTATTGTTAACTACTCTATATAGCTATGTTTTAATACCGAGATTTGGTCTTCTTGGTGCAGTCTATACCACAATATTAACTGCTGTAAGCCAGTTGATGATTTCCTCTTCTGTTGTAATAATTAAAATAAAGGATTTGAATAAAAATGTCTAAAAAAATTATTCATGTACTAGGCTCAATGGATGTAGGTGGAGTTGAAACTTGGTTAATGAATATTCTTAAAAACTCTGATGCTAAAAAATTTAAACACGAGTTTTTGGTCCAAAAAAATAAAAAAGGTTTTTATGATGAGAAGATAGATAGATTAGGTAGCAGGGTTCATATATGTGAAATTAACAATATTTTCTCCTATACTATAAGAGCTTATTCTAAAATTAGAAAGCTAAAACCTGACGTAGTCCATAGTCATGTAGGTGCGTTTAGTGGTCTAGTATTATTTGTTAGCTGGTTAGCTGGTGTAGAGTGTAGAGTTAGCCATAGTCATACCGATCTATCTGTTACAGATAAAAAAAGCAGATTAATCAGAAAGTTATATATAAATTTAATGAAACAGCTAATCCGTGCTTTTTCAACTGACAATATTGCAGTCAGTGAAGCGGCTGCAAGTTACTTATATGGTAAAAACTGGAAAACAGATTTAAAAACACAAATAATGTACTGTGCAATTGATGAATCAAAATTTATAAATACAATATGTGATTTAGACTACCGTGCACAGTTTGATATTCCCAAGGATGCTATAGTCTTAGGTCATGTTGGTGGTTTTAGAGCAGTAAAAAATCAAGCATTTTTGATAGAGTTAATTTTAGAATTATGTATCAAGGATGGTAGTTATTATTTAGTTTTAGTAGGCGATGGCCCACTAAAAGATATAATTGAAAAGCAGGTATCTAAATCAAACTTAAATGTCAAGTTTCTAGGTAATCGTACAGATATTGCTGAGATAATGACTTGTTTATTTGATATATTCCTTTTCCCTTCTCATTATGAAGGTTTGGGATTAGCTGCTGTTGAAGCACAGTTTGCTGGACTTCATGTAATTGCTTCAGACAAGGTTCCACATGAGGCAGATTGCGGTAACTGTGTTTTTTTAAGCTTAGATAAACATAGGTGGATAAATTACATCTACAAAACTGATTTTCAAAAGTCTCCAACAAATCTTGATACTAGTAGATTCTCATTAGATAAGAATTTAGAAGTTCTTAGTAGAATCTATTCAAAGTGTAAGTAATTTTAATAAAAATAATATTTATTTAGTGGATGATTACTTAAATTATGGACTTTTGAAAATCCAGTGAGTAAGGTTATTAAATATATATACTAATTTTTTCGATGAAATTTAATAATAATTACTATTTAGATTTGAGCTAAAGCAATATGCGTATGTTATCACTATATTTACAATTAATATTATTTATAATGCTAACTTCAAGTGCTTTAATTGGAAGTGAGTTTTTATCAAGCTATAATGTAGTTTATTTGGCTCTACTAGCGTTAGCTCTACCTATTTTCATTAAGAGGAAGTTTGATATATATTTTAAGATGTCTCACCTTATTGTGACTTTCACCTTAATATTGCTCTCGCTAATGTCTTCAATCAAGAATGAGGAGCTTACATTATTCATATCAAATTTAGCTTTGGTACTAATATTCTATATTGGTTATTATTTTTATAACTTTATTTATAAGGCTAGTGTTTATAAATATGACGAGTTTATAAAGGTAGCTTTACTTATATCACTTTTAATGATTTGGATGATAATAAAGTATCCAGCAACTAATGTTGTTTATAGAGGTATTTACGAGAATCCAAATACTATGGGTGTAATGTTAGTTACTGCCTTAATATTAAACATAGCTATTTTTTTTGGTTTAATGGAATCGATTCTTAATAAAAGAATTATATTGATAAACCTATTGGTATCAATCTCTTTTCCGATATTCTTTCATTTAACATTGACTCTTAGCAGAACTTCTATAATTGCCTATATAGTTACATTCTTATTAACTTATATAACTTATAGTATAAGAGCTATTTACAAAGGTCGTCTGACTTCAATATTAAAGCATACATTATTCTTAATATTGATTATAGGTATTGTCATTTACTATTTACCTTCAGATCTATTAGAACCAATCCAAAATAAGTTTGAGCAAAAAAGTGGAGATACTTTAGATTTAAGGGGTTATATCTGGGCTACTACAATCAGAGACTCTGGTCTTTTAGGACAGGGATCCAATTATTTCGATAATACTTTTATTTTAGGTGCTCATAATACTTTTATTAGCTTATTAGGTAGATATGGATACGCTTATACCATTATTATTCTAATAATTTGGATTTGGCTAGGCATAAAATCATTCTTATATACTATTAAGTCTATTTCAAATATATATTTATATTTTCCATTTACTACATGGTTAGGTGTTTCATTACTATCGATGGCTGAAGTAATGTTATTCAAACCTATTATGCTTGTTTTTTTCTTAAGCTTGGCACTCCTTACTAATAAAGATTTTAAGACAACTATAGTAAAAATATAATTTTTGCATATTAAAATATTGGCTAAAAAATTTTCAACAAATTTTTCAAAGTATAGGATGTGGCAGTTTTATTACAAAATAATTTTATCGATAAAAAGTTGTAATAAATATTTCAATTAGTGTGTTTTATTTATTCTGTTGAGTTTGCTATTATCTTTATAGCACTATAGTAGAATTACTTTAAAATCGATACAGTGCGACTGGGATGAATTTTTCGTAGCCTCTGTGATAACAGCAAACAAGGAAAATATATACCAGTCGCACATAGCTATAACGTATCGCTTTTATTTTGAACTGACTATATTCTTACCACCCTACAGTCCTGATCTAAATCCTATCGAAAAGAAATGGGCGCAAGCAAAGTTTCTACGCCAAGGTTGGATGGAGAATAATCTACCTAAACTATTTTATGATATGGGTTGTTCCAGTTTTATTGTGGATTGACTATAGCCTAATACTATGACCTTAAAAAACAACTTAATTTATTGTTTTTTTTCTTTAATAATACTTGTGAATACTTATGAATAAGAAAGAGCCGCTAAAATGCTTATATATATACGATAATAGGTTTATTAAACATTTGGGTAATGTATATACTAAACTCAGAATAAATGATAGTACGTTCGAACGTTATGTAGATTTAAACGACAGTATAACTGTGATTACTCGAATGGAGTATTCAAGTGATATTTACAAGGCAACTATATTGACTTTGCCGAACTTGAAGTTTAGACCAATTAAAGGATTGTTATTCTCAAAGGCTTTTACAATATATTTGATCTATAATTTACAACTTTTCAATTCTGAGATTAGAAAGGCTGACTTCATAGTAGTTCGACTCCCTAGTTTTTTAGGAGTTTTTGGTTTGATAGTCAATTTGTATTATAAAAAAAAGTACTTTATTGAAGTAGCGGGAGATGCTGAAAGCGCCTTATTAACTTCTAGAGAGAAACCTAGTATTGCTTTTAGATCGTTCACTAAAATATTTTTTAAGCTAAATAGGTACTTTATAAAAAATGCTGATGGTGCAATATATGTTACCAAGAGTGCACTCCAAAATAAGTATCCTACTAGAGGTTTCTCAAACTATGCGTCTAACGTAGAGTTAAAGGTTCCAGATATAAATTTCGATTTAGAAAGATATAAGGCGAATGAATCTACACTAAGAATAGGAATGATTGCAGATTATAATAATCCCTATAAAGGGGTTAAAGAAGCTATACAGTCAATTAATATTCTAAAAGGTGAAGGATATAATGTAAATCTTTATATTGTCGGCTCAGGATCACTGCTTGAATATTATCAACAGCTAGCAACTGAGTTAGAAGTTGGCGAAAACACGATTTTTAAAGGCCGATTAAAAGCAAATCATGAGATACTCGAATGGCTAGCTTCCCTAGATCTTTATATACAACCTAGCTATACTGAAGGTTTACCGCGTGCATTAGTTGAAGCGATGAGTGTAGGCCTACCAGCTATAGCAACCAATGTTGGAGGTATACCAGAGTTGATTGATGAAAAATACCTTGTTCCTCCTTATGATGCTAAATTACTTGCAGTTAAAATGAGTTATCTACTAGATTCTGAGATATTACGTGTAGAGGCAGGTATTCGAAATCACCAAGTAGCAAAGGAATACGACCACACTATTTTAAATCAACGTAGAACTGAATTTTGGTCAAAAGCTAGAAGCATATTGTAACAACATAGTTGAGGCGAATTGGTATATTAAGAAGTTGTCGTTTTTAGATATAATATCCTTTGAGAGTATTTATGAAAAAAGTTAAAGTTTGCTTTATTATGACTGATGCTATTTCTTTCCAAATGTTATGTAGAGCACAATTTGAGTATATGCAGAATAATTCAAATTTTGAAATGACCTTTATCTCTGGCGGTAAACAAGCAGACTTTGATAAATTAGCTCGACGCAAGGTAGGTAGAATATTTGATGCTAAACTATTTCGCAAGCCTTCTTTAGTTAATGATATTAAGTCTTTAGTTTTACTAATATCATACTTTTCTACACATAAATTTGATTTAGTAATTTATTCTACTCCTAAAGCTCTACTTCTAGGAAGCTTATCTGCATTTATCACAAAGCAAGATAGGACTATTGCAGTCGTACAAGGAAGAGCGTATGAGAACTTCACGGGGAAAAAAAGAATTTTTTATGAGTTCCTAGATAAGTTTTCTTTTTTACTATCACACAGAGTATTATTCGTATCCGAATCCTTAGCATCAGCTTATCTCAAAGAGAAAATCGTTAATCCTAAAAAATCCCATGTAGTGTCCTATGGGTCTTATAATGGTGTAGATATAAATAGATTTAATTTAAAAGAAAAAATAGGAATAACTGAGGATAGACAAAAACCATTTACTGTGATTATAGCGGGTAGGATATGTCCTGATAAGGGTTTATATGACTTAGGTGAGATTATAAAACATATAAATGTTTCTAATATTTCCTTTAAGTTAGTAGGTCCAATTGAAGATGTTGAGTCAGATGTTTTTCTAAAAAAACTTATGTCTAAGTACTCTAATGTTGAATATATACCCTACACTGATAATATCGAAATTTTTTTTAAAATAGCGGATTTGCACTTATTTCTTACTCATCGTGAAGGTTTCGGTAATGTAGCTATTGAGGCAGCCGCCTGTGGTATACCAACTTTTGCTTATGATGTCATTGGTGTTAAAAATAGTGTTGAAGAAGGGGTAAGTGGTAAAAAGTTTAGTTTTCAAGACTTTAAAACTATAGCTAATGCTATTGAGCAAGCTGCAAATGATCCTGATTTTAATAGTAAATATCCTAACGCAAGAGCTTGGGCTATCGAGAATTTCGAGCAAAAAAAAGTTTGGAAAAATTATTTAAACTTTTATAATTCAGTAATGAATACAAATAGTTAAAATACTGGTGATAGGATTAAGCATGAATATTTTGGTGACAGGCGCTAACGGTTTTGTAGGCCAATCATTAGTTAAAGGTTTGCTGAACACTGAACATAAAGCTATAGCTGGTGTACGCGAGATTCCTCAGTTACAGCAAAACTGTGAATACAGACTTATAGGAAGCCTCGAAGATAATACAAGATGGACAAGTATTTTCAAAGATATAGACGTAGTTATTCATACAGCTGCTCGCGTGCATGTGATGGATGACAAGTCTGTTGACCCTTTAACGGAATTTCGTAAAGTAAATGTAGAAGGGACCTTAAATCTAGCTCGACAAGCTATCAAAGCAGGTGTAAAGCGATTCATATTTATTAGCTCCATAAAAGTTAATGGCGAAGGCACAGAGCTTGGTAAACCATATACAGAAGACTCTAAGCCTGATCCTATCGATCCTTACGGTATCTCAAAATATGAAGCCGAGCAGGGTCTGCTTGCATTAACAGAGACGACATCATTAGAAGTTGTAATTATTCGCCCTACTTTAGTATATGGTGAAAATGTAAAAGGTAACTTTCATTCTTTAATGAAATGGACTTACAAAGGTGTTCCTCTACCAATAGGTGGAATTAAGCATAACTTGCGTAGTTTAGTATCAGTAGACAACTTGGTCGATTTTATTGTCACCTGTATCGGGCATAAAGATGCCAAAAATGAAATATTCTTGATATCTGATGATGATGATATATCTACCGCTGGTTTGTTAGAAGAGATATCAAAAGGTTTGGGTATCAAAAATAGAGCGGTAAATATACCTGTTGAATTTATTAACACGGCAGCGAGTGCAATTGGCAAGTCAGGTGTGGCGCAAAGGCTATCAGGCTCATTACAAGTAGATATTAGTAAGGCTAAAACCTTGTTAGGTTGGCATCCTAAATATTCTACTAGTGAGTCGATCCAAAAGACTACTAAATCTTATAAATCAAACTTAATGGCTCCTAAGTCTATGGTTTTACAGAGACCCTTAGATATCGTTTTTTCAGCGACCGGTCTAGTAGTAGCCTCACCATTGTTAATTAGTGCGACCGCTATTGGTTATTTAGATACAGGCTCGCCTTTGTTTATCCAAGAGCGAGTGGGAAAAGATCAGAAACCATTCAAACTGATCAAATTCCGTACGATGAAGGTGAGTACGGAGTCTGTTGCCAGTCACCTTGTTGACAATACTTCGATAACAAAATTAGGCAAAGTACTACGTAAAACAAAGCTAGATGAGCTACCACAGCTTATTAACGTATTAAAAGGTGAGATGAGCTTGGTAGGTCCAAGACCCAACTTGTTTAATCAAAAAGAGCTTATCGCGGCTAGAGATAAGATGGGAGTTTATGAGGTCTTACCAGGTATTACGGGTCTGGCTCAATTGAGTGGTATCGATATGTCCACACCTGAACGCTTAGCTAAAAAAGACAAAGAAATGATTGATAATCTCAATCTTAAAAACTATTTTTCTTATATACTGAGTACTGCTTTAGGTAAAGGTAGTGGCGATGCAGTTAAATGAAAATGAATATAATTTTAGTTATTTGGAAGTAACCTATCATGTATAAAAAGCTAAGTCTGGTCCTAAGTTTGAGTGTCTTATCATCAGTGTCGATGTTGGCATCTGCACAAAACCTGTATATGAACGATCTAAAGCTTAAGGCAGATCTTGACTGGCTGAATACTCAAGGGGTCATGCAGATTAGCACCAGTACTTGGCCGCTGACTGCCAATGAGATTAAACGCGCTTTGAATACGGCCAATGCCCAGACGCCAGCGCAGCAGCAGATCCTGCAGTCGGTACAAGCGCGATTGAATCAGAACCGCAACTCAGTGGTAAAAGGGTCGGCAGCACTGCATATACAAACCGACAGAGATCAGCTACCACAAAAGTTTGCTGATGATCAACTTGCCGGTCAACAAGCAAGCGTTGGCGTGTCGCTTAGCGAAGCGGAGTGGGAATTTAATTTACAAGCCAATTTAAAAAATGACAAACTTATCGATGACAGCTCAGATGTTAGCTTTGAAGGTTCTTACCTTGCTGGTACCGCAGCCAATCAATGGTTAATCGCGGGTAAGATTCCAACGTGGTG
>Ga0209633_10006181_pt1 | contig 10287 bp, 5 predicted proteins | sample Cruoilmetagenom1_FD_187290 | JGI IMG/M metagenome (GOLD analysis project Ga0209633, IMG submission 187290) | Oil polluted marine microbial communities from Coal Oil Point, Santa Barbara, California, USA - Sample 1 (SPAdes) (version 2) | ecosystem: Environmental > Aquatic > Marine > Oil seeps ... | reverse complement strand
TCCATATTTACAGGCCGATGGTGGAGATATTTCATTCGTTGAAATAACTGACGATTTCATTCTTAAAGTTGAGCTTTTAGGTGCCTGCGGGACATGTCCTTTTAGTATACAAACTCTAAAAAACGGCGTCGAACAAGCTGTTAGAAAAGAAGTCCCTGAAATAAATGAAGTTGTTGCAATAAATATGTAATAAATTTTTTCCTAAAAATATTTTGAAAAGCTGTTCGTAAAAAGACAGCTTTTCTTATGTTTCTTTTTTAATAATTTAATATTTCAAACATAACAATATTTTAGTAGATTTACAGTTTTCATACTAACTAGATGTAATTAGCAATAATTTTTGCTAAAATATAATTAACAAATACTCTGTTCAAAAAACGAGAAATCTTGAAAAATAAAAATATCAAAAATATTATTTCTTTACTTTTCATAAGTATATTTATTCTTTCTTGTTCGACAAAGAAAAATACATTTGTTTCCCGATCTTTTCATAATATAACATCAAAATTCAACATCTATTTTAATGCAAACGAAAGTTATAAAGAAGGAATAAAAAAGTATAATGAAGCCTATAAGGACGATTACTCCCGTGTTCTTCCAATATTAATTTACCCAAACGAATCCTTAGCATCGTCTATACAGCCACAAATGGAAAGAGTAATTGAAAAATGCTCGAAAGTTATTCGTATGCACTCAATTACTGTCAAACCTACTCTTAGTGATGGTAAAATTTCGGACAAAGAAAAAGCATTTTATAAAAAATCTGAATACAATAATTATGTTGATAATAGTTACTTACTTATAGGAAAAGCACAATTCTACAAATTAGATTTTTCTTCGGCAATAAAAACTTTCGAATATATTATTAAAGAATATAATCAAGAAGATTCGAAATATGAGGCAACAATATGGCTTGCCTTATCATATTATGGGAAGAATGAATATCGTGAAACAAAAGAAATTTTTAAAAAACTTCAGGCTGACGAAAATTTTCCTAATAATCTTTCTTATCTATTATCAACCTCGATTGCAAATGTTTATATTAATCAGAATAAATTCGATTTAGCTTTACCATATGTAGAAAAATCATTAGAATTAGTTCGAAATAAAAAAGAAAAATTACGTTTGCTTTTTATTCTTGCTCAGATTAACGAACAACTTAATAATTCGAAAAAAGCAACAGAATACTATACTAAAGTAATAAAAAAGAACCCACCATATGAAATGACTTTTAATGCAAAAATTAAACTTGCTAGTTTATATAAAGGTGGGAATGATGAAAAAAATATTGAGAACCAATTGCTAGGCATGCTTAAAGACGAAAAGAATCGCGATTATCTCGATCAGATTTATTATGCATTAGGGAACATAGCACTAACTAATAACAATAAGAAAGATGCCTTACAATATTTTAAGCAGTCGGCTATAAATAGTATTTCAAACGATAATCAGAAAGGACTTGCATATTTAGCTGTTGCCGATATATATTTTAAAAATTCTAATTACACACAATCTCAATTTTATTACGACAGCACCGTTAAAACACTAAACCCTTCTTATCCGGGTTATTCCAGATTATTAATGAAAAACAATAATCTAACAAAACTAGTAGTAAATATACAAGAAGCAGCTTTTCAAGACAGTATTCAAAAGATTGCTAAGATGAGCAAAGAAGAACGTAATACTCTTATCGATAAAATTATTGAAAATATTAAAGAAAAAGAGATAAAAGAAAGAAAAGCAAAAACAACAGGTAATACAAGTAGATTTAACCAAAACACAAATAGATATCGAAGCAATTCTGGAGAAAGTGGAAAATGGTATTTCTATAGCCAAGAAGCAAAAAGTTTTGGTGAACCTGATTTCCAACGTAAATGGGGAAAAAGAAAATTAGAAGATAACTGGCGAAGGAAAGACAAAACCAATTTAAGTCTTGCTGGTATTGATGAACAAGAAACTACAAAAACAGAAATAAATAATAAAACCGGACTTAGTAATAAAAGTAGAGAGTATTATTTAACAGATATTCCATCGAACGACTCATTAATTCAAATCTCGAATAACAAAATGGAAAAAGCTCTCTTAAAAATTGGAGAGGTATATTTAAACGATTTAAAGAATAATGAGGAAGCAATTAATGCATTTCTTTACCTTAACAAAAAATTTCCAAACGGAAATTACAAATTACCATCATACTACTATCTTTACAATTTATATAAAACAACAAACAACTCGGCACTTTCAGAAAAATATAAAAACAAAATTATTAATAACTATCCCGATTCAAAATACACAATGGTATTAACCAATCCCCTTTTCTTTAAAGAACTAAAGAAAAAAGGATTTGAAGAAGAAAATTATTACACAACTACATATAATTTATTCAAAGCTAATAATTACTCAACTGTAATTAGCAATTGTACTGATGCCTTTAAAAAATATCCTGACTCGGAATTACTCTCAAAATTTAGTTTTTTAAATGCTTTAGCTTCCGGAAAACTTTACGGAATAAAAGAATTAAAAAAGAAATTAAACGAAGTATCAATCAAATACCCAAAATCCGAAACAGGAATTAGGGCAAAAGAATTATTAGTAAGTATAGAGAAAAACGAACTAAGCCCACTATTAACACAAGTAAAACAAACACAAACAAACAAAATAGATACAAAAACTACTTCTATAAATAAACCCGATTCAATTATTAAAAAAGAAATAATTGATAAAGAAATTCTTTACAAATTAAAAGAAAAAGAGCAATATTATTTTGTATTAGTAATTGATAAAAATATTGATGTAAACATGTTAAAATTCAAATTAATTAATTTTAATATCGATTATTTCTTACAAGAAGATTACTCAACAGAGAATAAACCATTCAACGAATATTTCGAAATTGTTAGCATAAAAACTCTTAAAAATATAAAAGATGCCAACGAATATTACGATATATTTCGTGTAAAAGAAAACAATGTTCTCGACACATTTCACGATGTTAGCTATCAATATTTTATAATATCTATAGATAATTATATTACACTACTAAAAGAAAAATCTGTAAGAGAATATCTCATCTTTTTCAAAGCCAATTTTTTAAACAAATAAAAAAATATTAATAGTATTGCTTTATCAATAGTTAATTAGTAATTTTATATAAATTCGATATTAAGTTAAATAATACATGAGAAAACTAAAAATTTTATGGACCGATGATGAGATAGATATTCTTAAGCCTCACATAATATTTCTCGAACATAAAGGGTTTGAAGTTACTACGTCTACAAACGGTACCGATACTATAGAATTAGTAAACAAAGAACAATTCGATATTATTTTTCTCGACGAAATGATGCCCGGTCTCAGCGGATTAGAAACCCTCGATAAGATAAAAAAAATTATTCCCGACACTCCTGTTGTTATGATAACAAAAAGTGAAGAAGAGAATATTATGGATGATGCAATAGGAGGGAAAATATCCGACTATCTAATAAAACCAATAAATCCAAATCAGATATTATTAATAATAAAAAAAAATATTAATACCCAACAATTAGTATCGAAAAAAACTATCTCGACTTATCAATCTGTTTTCGCTATGATTAGCTCAGAAATAAATAATTCGAATTCGTTTACCGATTGGGTTAACATATATAAAAAGTTAGTTTACTGGGATCTAGAATTAAACGCCCAAAACGACAAAAGCATTAACGATGTTCTTAAAATGCAAATGGAAGAAGCTAATATAGGCTTTGCCAAATTTATTAAAAAAAATTACACTAGCTGGTTCGACAATTCTAAGGAAAAACCTTTAATGTCGCCAAACTTATATAAAGAACGTATTCTCCCATTATTAAATAAAGGTGAAAAAGTTTTTGTCCTTGTTATCGACTGCCTAAGATACGACCAGTGGAAAGGAATATATTCCTTAATTAACGAGTATTTTAAAATCGATTCAGAAGAATTATTTTGTAGTATATTACCTACAACAACACAATATTCGCGAAATTCTATTTTTGCAGGATTAATGCCTTATGATATTAATAAACTATATCCTCAATTGTGGCTAAACGACGAAGATGAAGGAGGCAAAAATCAATACGAAGAACAATTACTTGAGAAACAAATTAGCCGATTCTCTAAAAATATAAAGTATAATTACGAGAAGATAACAAACCTTCAGGCCGGAAATAAAATTACAGATAATATTAGCAACTTATTAACTAACAACCTCAACGTATTGGTATACAATTATATAGATATGCTTTCGCATGCTAGAACCGATGTTGATACCATAAAAGAACTTGCTAATGACGAACCTGCATACCGTTCGGTAACTTTATCGTGGTTTAAGCATTCTTCTCTTTTTACTCTGATAAAAGAATTAAAAGACAAAAATGTAAAAATAATTATTACAACCGATCATGGAACAAAAAAGGTAAAAACTCCAATAAAAGTTATTGCCGACAAAAACACATCAACAAATCTTAGATACAAAAATGGTAAAAATCTTAATTACAAAGAAAAAGATGTATTTGTAATAGATAATCCGGAAAGTATTCGTTTACCAAAATCACATATCAGCACAAAATATATATTTGCAACAAATAATTCTTATCTTATATATCCTAATAATTACAATTATTACGCAAACTATTACAACAATACCTTTCAACATGGAGGTATATCGATGGAAGAGATGCTTATACCATTTGTTCAATTAAGCGCAAATAAATAATTAGAAATTTCTATAATGATTAAAAAATTAAACTTAGATACTTTATCAGAACTTGACAATGTAGCCAGGAAATTTCTAAAGCTAAATGATAACAAAAAAGTATTTGCATTTTTTGGCAATATGGGTGTTGGGAAAACTACATTTATTAAAGCATTGTGTAACGAAATGGGTGTTGTAGATATTGTTAACAGTCCGTCGTTTGCCCTTGTTAACGAATACCAAACAAATAAAGAAGAAATAATTTATCATTTTGATTTTTATAGAATAAAAAATATAGAAGAAGTTTATGATTTTGGGTACGAAGATTATTTTTATAGCAATAATTATTGTTTTATCGAATGGCCAGAAAAAATTGCAGAGATACTTCCCGACGATGTAGTTTTTGTAAAATTAACAGAAGAAAAAGATGGCAAAAGACAAATTCAATTTCAATAATCAGTAGCAAGAATAATTAAATATTTGAAAATGCCATCAAAAAATTATAAATTGTCATTTTATAATACAAATAAGTAAGTTTAAATATTTTATTATGCCAAATAAAAATACATCTACAAAATTTATTTTCGGTAAATCAGGATTACTGCCTCAAGAAGAAATTCTAGAAACATTAAAACAACAAAAAAAACTAGTTATTGGCATACCAAAAGAAAATACTACTATTGAAAACCGCGTAGGACTTACTCCTGAAGCTGTAGAGCTACTTGTCAACAATGGTCACGAGGTAATAATTGAATCGGGAGCAGGTTGGGCAGCAAATTATTCCGACAACGATTATAGCGAAAGTGGTGGATATATTATAAAAGAAAGAAAAGAAATTTTTCTTTGCGATATAATATTAAAAATTGCACCTCTCTCTGTCGAAGAAATTGCTCTATTAAAAGGAAATCAAGTAGTTTTATCATCATTAAATTTATCAACTCGAAACGAAGAGTATATTCGTATGCTAATAAAAAAACGAGTAACAGCTATTGCACTCGAAGAAATAAAAGACAATAATAATAATTATCCTGTAATACGATCGATGAGCGAAATTGCAGGAACAACATCAATATTAATTGCAGCAGAATATTTAAGCAATAATCATAATGGTAAAGGAGTATTACTTGGAGGAATAACAGGCATTACACCAACCGAAGTAGTAATTCTAGGTGCGGGAAATGCTGCAGAATATGCAGCAAAAGCAGCTTTAGGCTTAGGTGCTACAATAAAAGTATTCGATAATTCTATAACAAAACTTAAACAACTACAAAGAAATCTATCTAGCCAAATATATACATCAGTTTTTCATCTTCAGGTATTAAAAAAATCTCTTAAATCGGCAGATGTATTAATCGGAGCAATACATAAAGACGATTATTATCAGATATTCGTAACCGAAGATATGATTAAAGATATGAAAAATGGTTCTGTAATAATCGATATGAGTATAGATCAGGGAGGATGCATAGAAACATCGAGAGTTACAAGTCATCAAAATCCTATATTTACAAAATATGGAGTTATTCACTATTGTGTTCCGAATATAGCTTCGCGCGTTGCACGAACTGCATCTATAGCATTAAGCAATGTTTTTGCACCACTATTATTAGATATTGCCAATGCCGGAGGGATAAAAAATCATTTTAAAGATAATATGGGTATACGAAATGGAGTATATATTTACAATGGAATACTTACAAATAATGAGATTGGTAACTTATTTGGTATTCCGTCAAAAGATATCGACTTACTAATGGCTGCCTTTTAACAATTTGCATTATTTGTTTTTTAAACAATATATAGTTTTAAAAACTTGCTCTAAGCTGTACACTACCTGTATGTATAACACTACTATTAGCAGGAGCCCTACCGCTATAAATAATACTTACATCAAACACATTTGTTATTTTTCGTTGAAATAACATTTCCCAAGTAGAATTTTTCCCGGGTTTTAAACCTTCAAGCATTTCGTAAGCTATTGCTGTATTAGATATATCGTTATAGTTTATTTTAATAATATTTGCTTTAAGAAATAAACTGCCGTTTTTTGGTGAATTAAGTTTAAAAACTGTCCCGATATTATATTCCTTCGATTTTTCTGTTGCAAGCATATTATCTTTTTGAGAATATTTAAACTTAAAATTAATATCGTAATTCAATCCGGGCTGAAATTCCACAGTTAATTTATTTCCCAAACTATTTATATTGTAGTTTTTCGAAGAAAAAAATTCAGACTCATATCTTTTCTCTAACTGCTCAATATCGTTAATTAAAATTATCGAATTCGTAATATTCCATCTGAAACCCAAGCTATTTAAACTTCTCGATCGAATATCGCAACCATTCATCAAGTATATCTTATTATTATTATTCTGATAAATATAATCGACTCTAAATTTTGCATTATTGCTACTAAACGTAAAAGTATTACGTAAAGTAGAATTAAAATTTATAACACTTGTATCGTTAATATTTCTCTCGAAAGGATTTAGATTTTCAACAAAATCGTTTAAAGTATTTTTTTGCTTAATTCTAAAAGCAAATCTATTAGAGAATTTCGAAACAAATTTATTAATAACATTTTTCTTTTTTAATAATGCTCTAGGACTTAAATTAATTACCTGACTAAACTCATTAGAGAATATCTTAGTATAATCGGTACCCGGAATATATATTCTTATATAATTTGCTTGATCTCTGAATTTTGCTATTTCGAATTCGTTAAGTTCAGCAACAGCATTATTGTTATAATCGCTCCAAGAGTATATCCCCTGCCCTTGAGCAACTTTTATATAAGAATATTCTCGTTTGGGTTCGAGTCCCGAACCTATTTCGTAAAACAATGATGATGAAAGAGCTCCTTTTAAAGCTCTTACACTATAATTTGCACGAGCTGTCAGAGAATTTTCCGGCTTATTCGTACTTATTAGCGTATCGCAAATAACCAGTTTTCTATAATTAATTAAAGTGCTAATTTTGTGATGTTTACTCTTTAACAAGTCGTAACCAACAGAAATATTATCGGAAACAGAACTTCTTTTTAAATAATTTTCGCTTGGCAAATAATCATATCGTCGCATATAATTTGCGAAAACATTATTTTTTGTAGAATCGCTATTTCGGATAAAAATCTTATACGAATAAAACAAAAAGCTATTTTTTCTCAAGCTATCATTTTCTACATTATTCCATCTATTATTTTCTGATTCGCTTTCAATTCCCAACTCAAAATTTGTAATTTTTTTAACAAAAGATGCAGAATGTCTTATAAATTTTGTTTCGTTAATCAATGATGATGTCTTTAAAGCACTCCCCGTAAAACTAAAATCGTAATTCTGCTTATTAATAATAGTTGATAAGGTATGATTGTATCCGGTATAATTATTAGAATAATTCAAATATTTAAAATCGTAAACAGAATTTACAATTTGCTTATGCTGATAGTTTATTTTAAAATTCAGTAAATTTTCATTACTCAAATACTTATTTTCTATATTCCAATCTCTATCGAACTCAACAGATTTTATTCTTTCTATTTCTGAAAAATTTTTATTAATATTTTTAAACAATAAACTTGTAAATATTCTATTATTATTTTTAAGCGGCATTGTATTTTCTAACTTAAACAATACTGCATAACCAATATTATCGTCATTATTTTTGTCGGAGAAAGTATTTATATCATTATTACTAAGCGAGATTTCGAAAAACGAATGTGTATTATCCGTTATTTTTATATCGCCACCAATACTAATCATTTGTTTTTTCTTTGGTGTTACAAGCACTTTTACCGGCTCATATTTTCCTTGCGATATTCCATTTATTGGTGCTATCCATTCATATACTTTACCATTTGCGGCACTACTTTTTAATAAATAATTACCATTATTTTCGCCAACTAACGCGAAACCTAATTTATAATATGCTGTTTCGATATTATTCGAATGTTTATAAATAGAATATATTACACCTAATATTGAAGTATCGATTTTTTCGTACAATACCATATCGTTTCTATATTCTACACTATCGATATTTTCGGTATATGCATTATTTATACTATCTCCTATATTAAATAACAATTGTTTCTGACTATTGCTAAGACTCTGAGTTAGAGTTTGATTTTTAGCATCTTGTTCTGAATAAATATTTAGCCAAAAATCGGCTTTCTCAGTTTTTAATTCGTTAGTATTCGACACTAAAAAACGAGCATAACTTCTCTCAGAATATTCATATTCGGTAATTATTCTACTATCTTTTGTAATTGGCTGTCGGGCAGTAAAACTCAACTCCGAAGAATTATAATTAATAACATAATCCTGATCTTTTCCACGTTTTAGCAATCTGCCATTAATGTATATCTTCTCCGAGCCGGCAATAATTATTATATATTGCTCGTTCTCTGCACCTGTAAGCTTATATGGTCCTTGATTTCCTTCTTGTCCATTAATCTTTTTCTTGCAATACTTTCCTTTTGCAATAGCTCCACTAATCGAACTTGTTAAGCTGGAATTTGATTTCTTATTTAATATAAATTTTGTTTTAACATAAGCACCCTGTACTTTCTTGTTGTAATTCATAAAATATCCACGAGGCTTAGCAATAAGAAAATCGCCACCAATAATTTTTGTTTTATCGTTATACAACGAAATATACATCTTATCGAACTCGTTAAGCTGTTGCGAATTCCCTTCGGGTTGAATAGGGATATTTTTATCTGATATTGCAGCTAAAATATTAAACTTATCGTTAAACTTGCCGGACAATTGTAAATTCAAATTCGAGTTTATTACAGCATCTCTATTATTTCCAAAGGAGATTCCACGCGAGAGATTGCCACTTTTGTTTATCTGATTATCGTTAAAAAACTCAAACTTGCGATTTGTTTTTACCGATGTTGAATACCTTACAATTTCGCCTACTTTATTAAAATCGTCAATATTTTTATTATAATTTCTTGCCGAAAAATTTACAGGAAATACTCTATACGCAAAATTAAGCTTCGTATTATATGCCAATAACTTGCTGTTAATAGTTACAATGGCAGTAGCATAATCAATTTTGTATAAACTATCGGGAACAACAATATTATTTTGCGAGAATAAAATTAACGAACCCGGAACAATAGACAAACTATCTAATACTATTGTATCGGAATTAATTGTAAGCGATTTGTTTCTTAAATTACTTAAATCTTGCGAAAAAGAAGTCAGAAACAAACAGTAAAAAAATAATATAGATAATACTGTTTTCAATATAAAAATTCACTTTATGTTTTACTATATCAAAAGAACGAAAAAATATGCTATTTGTTGAATAGTTTTAAAATATATACAAAATAATAGCAATCTAAAGTTTGAATTTTAGTACATAAAAAGCTATCTTGTAAACTCATAATATTTATCTTAAACCAATTGCAATGATTAAAAAATACAATATACCATTAATTCAGGATGCCGACTTAAATGGCAAAGTAGTTTTAGTAAGAGTTGACCATAATGTAGTAAAAAAAGGAATTATTCACGACCCTTATCGAATAGATGCAACTATTGGAACTTTATATCATATAAATGCAC
>Ga0209633_10006180_pt1 | contig 10288 bp, 8 predicted proteins | sample Cruoilmetagenom1_FD_187290 | JGI IMG/M metagenome (GOLD analysis project Ga0209633, IMG submission 187290) | Oil polluted marine microbial communities from Coal Oil Point, Santa Barbara, California, USA - Sample 1 (SPAdes) (version 2) | ecosystem: Environmental > Aquatic > Marine > Oil seeps ... | reverse complement strand
CAGGCGATGGTTAAACTGGATGGTCAGAATATTTTCAAACAGATTAATGTATAACGGGCTCAGGGAGAACAGGCCGTCCGGGATAAGTTGGCCATTCATCAGGGGGAAAGTGCTGAAGGCATACCCGGCCTTGGTGCCTGCAACAAAGCCTCCCGACATGATCATGACAAGAATGAGTGCCGTGATCGCGATACCGGCACGACGCAACCCTTTGAAACCTTCGACACGGATGTTCTCTGTGTTGTCCCAGACCATACCCATCGCTACCCACAGGATATAGGCGTAGATGCTGATAGCCGCGATCAGGTGTGCCGTCAGGCGGTATTGACTGACGTGTGGGTTATGCACCAGCCCGCTTTTAACCATATACCAGCCCAGCAGACCCTGTAAGCCACCCAGGAAAAACATGATGATCATCTTGGGAATCATCGGGCGTGAGATCTTTTTACGTATCAGAAAATACAAAAAAGGCAGCAGGAAGGCCAGGCCAATCAAACGACCCAGTACGCGATGCGCGTATTCAAAGTAGAAGATAGACTTGAACTGGTGGATGTTCATGCCGATATTGATTTTTTTGTATTCTGGAGATTGTCTATATTTATCAAAGCTTTCCTGCCATTCACCCTCGTGCAGAGGGGGAATAATCCCCATAATGGGCTCCCACTCCACCATCGACAGGCCCGAGTTGGTCAGGCGCGTGACCCCGCCCAGCACCACCATGCAGAAAATCAGTGTGCAGACGAACAGAAGCCAGGTGACAATCGGTTTGTTCTGTTGGTAGTCGGTTGTGTGCGTCATCTTTGAGTATAAAGACTTAATTAAAATCTGGATTCTACCTAATTCTTGCTGACATTAATATGCACAGATTCGTTTTTGAGACGACAGCCATTAACAGTACAGTAGAGAATACAGGAGGGAGATAACAGGGTTTCTATAACGGCCTGCCGATAATCTGGCGGGCCGTTAGCGTGGGTGGCGTGTTAAACGCAGCCCGTCGGTTTGGGTAAACCGCCCCATTTACACACCAGCTTCATAGGGCCTTTCTGGAAAATATCGTAAAGGTCCTTGGTAGAGACCTTCATTTCCTTGGAGAATTTTCGAATAGGTGGAACAACACCGTTTTCATCAAACATTCTGCGCGCTTCAGTCAGGAAACCCATGATCTGGTCGGTTATTTCCATGCCATCTCGTTTGGCCAGTTCACGCGCAACTTCTTCACTCCAGTCATCGCGGTCAACCAGATAACCTTCACCATCAACATTTAAATCCATCGGATCGCCTCCAAAAATAGCAAAAATACTTGAGCAAATAAGTATAGTATCAATGGTCTATATTAGTCAAATCTTAAATTGTCCTGTGTTCATGAGCTATTGGCCGAAATTTAATCTGTTTTTAGAGAAAAACGCCCCAATCGGGGCGTTTTCAGGTTTTTGGCAGAATGCCGGTCTAGAGACAAGGGCTACGCCGTTCCGGGATCAGTTTTTCACGCGCCAGATGGGATTGCAACGCCTGTGGGCTTAATTTAATCAAATCCTTGGCTAACTCATTGGTGCTGACACCATGAAGGCGCGTGTCCAGCGCGCTACGCAAGTGACCGAGCATGCGCTTTTGTGAGACCAGTACCACATTGGTACGTTTATTATGACTGATGCGCTTGCATTCATCGGCGATAGTATTGGCAAATCGACGTTCGATATCGTCCTCGTGTTGTGAGCGGTGGTCATCATAGCCATGCGATTGCCCGCCATGTCCGCGGTTGCCGCCACTTTTGTTTTCGCTCCAGAGTTCTTCGCTATGTAGTTCCAGTTCCTGGCGGGTGATGTCTTTGTGTTTGACGAGATTGGGGCCGGCTTCTACTTCAGGCATGTCCGGGTTTTCGAGGGTAAAGAATCGTGCTTTGGTTCCGTTTGCTACAACAACACAATACTGATTCATACGAATCCTCCATTTATTATAGAATCAGGGCGCTTGAATGCGGCCCTGTTGATTGAGAACAGATGCTACATCAATGTGCCAACGCTTCAGGATGCTTGGAGAAAATGGTCGTGGTGTCCTGTAAATAACAAATATTTAACGATGTCATGCGTTAGAAGATAGTTTTCATTGATCAACATCTACTAAAATAGACTAAAGAGGGCACAACTTATCTGACGAATGTTGATGCCCTGTTTTAATCGTAGACCGATTTTCAGCTTTCGCCAGTCATATTTTGCAGACATATCGGCCTAAAAGCTGTCAATAACATTTAGGCTGTGTACTATAGGCATGGCATCGACTTACTATTTATTCAATTGCTGAGACAACGGACAGGACGCACCCCAATGAAAAAATTACTGAAATTCACAGGTATAAGTGTAGGCATCATTTTGATTTTACTGGTGTTGGCAGTGATTGCGGCAACAGTATTGATCGATACTAATGAGTACCGGGTGAAGATCAGTGAATTTGTGCAGAAGCAAACGGGTCGAGAGCTGAATATCAAGGGTGATTTATCCCTTTCATTCTTCCCCTGGGTTGGTCTGAATATTGGTGAGACCACGCTCAGTAATGCCAAAGGATTTGGCGAAGAACCCTTTGCAAGGTTTGAGCAAATCAACCTTAAGGTAAAAGTCCTGCCCTTGCTCAAAAAATCGGTGGAAATGAGTACGGTTGTCCTCGATGGTATGGTGCTCAACCTGGCAAAAAATAAACAGGGTGTCAGCAATTGGGATGATCTTGTAAAAGCCGGTAAGGAAAGCAAGCAAGAAAAAACCGACAAGGACACCAAGAGCGATGGTAGCGGTCTTACATCACTCAAGGTCGGTGGTATCAATATAAAGGATGCCCAACTTACCTGGCAGGATGCGCAAAGTGGGGCCTCATATGCCATAAGCAATATGAACTTTAAAACGGGTGCCATCAATCCGGACAAACCGGTCGACCTGAGCCTGGGATTGGATCTCATGGATAAGCAGGCGAAAAAGAGCTGGCATTTTGGACTCTCCGGCGGCCTGAGTATGGACATGGAAAAACACAGCGCCCAACTCAGTCAGCTCACCATCGAGTTGGCCAATATCCGTTTGCGCGGTGATATCCAGGTAAACCAGATGATGAGTGCACCCGTGGTTATCGCCAAACTCAAGAGCGATGAGTTCGTACCCCGTGAGACGTTTGCCGACCTGGGTATTGAATTGCCTAAAACTGGTGATGCCACTGTTTTTGGCAAGGCCATGTTGGAGTTGGCTGTTAATGCCTCAGCCGACAAGCTGGATGTCAGTCAGTTGCTGGTGCGCCTGGACGAGACCAGCCTGAAAGGCAATGCCTCGGTTAAAAATTTTAGCAAGCCAGCTATTCGTTTCAGCATGGACGTTGACCAGATCGATGTTGATCGTTATCTTCCCCCTGCCAGTGATCAACCGCAGAAGCCGGCCGCACAGGCCGAAAGCACCGATGACAGAATCGTGTTGCCGGTCGAGATGCTAAGAGGCCTGGATGTAAAAGGTAACTTCAAGATCGGCAAGATGAAGGTTGCCAATCTGCGTTCTGAAGCCATTAGTACCACATTAACGGCCAAGGACGGACTCCTGCGCGCTAATCCCTCGAGTGCAAAAATGTACGAGGGCAGTTATGCAGGCGATATCACATTGGATGTCAGGGGGAAACAACTGGCCTTATCCATGAATGAAAAATTAAGCGGCATCCAGGCCTCGCCTTTGTTCAAGGACCTGGCTGATCTGGACTGGATAGGCGGCAAGGGCGATTTGTCTGCCCAGTTGAAAGGGCGCGGTAACACGATGACCGCGCTTCGCAGTAGCCTGCAAGGTAACATCGCCATTTCCTTCCTCGATGGCAAGATCAAAGGCGTTAATATCCCCTATAAAATCCGTCAGGCCTATGCCTTGCTGAAGCGTCAGCCGGCACCCGCTGCCGAGCCGAATGAAACCCGCTTTACCTCGATCAAGGCCACGGCCACGGTCAAGGATGGTGTGGTCGATAATCGTGACATGTCAATGGATACCCCGGTGCTGAATATTGCAGGTGAAGGACAGGCTGACCTGGGCAAGCAGGAAATGAATTATGTCGTTAAGGCAACGGTCAACGACAAGCTGGCGGATACTGCGGGTGAGGCCATGATGAAATTAAAGGGTAAGACAATACCCGTGCGCATCCAGGGCCCCTTCGATAAACTGAAATACAAGATCGATCTGGAAGATGTCCTCAAAGCAGAGGTCAAGCAGAAGGTCAAAGAGAAGGTCCAGGAAAAAGTAAAAGAAAAAGTGGGTGATAAACTCAAGGATAAATTCAAGGGACTTTTTTAGGAATCCGCTGAGAGTAAGAGGCCCAGCGCAGAGCCAGAACTATTCTAGTCTCCAGGTGCCATTCATGAATTGAGCTGAGGTTCCCTGGATCACTGATTATGCCTGCCCCTCGTTTGGGGTAGGTCAGTGATGTTGATGTAAGCTGATTAGGAGTTAGAACTAGCGTCAGGCTTGCATGACATTATCGTCCAGCGCTATGATCCTGTGCTGACCTTTCATTAGCGAGACCCCGTGCCAGATTCATCGTTATACACATTCAGTACGCGCCTGTTGAAATGGTTTGATCAACATGGCCGCAAAGACCTGCCCTGGCAAAAGAACCCGACACCTTATCGTGTCTGGGTCTCGGAGATCATGCTGCAACAAACCCAGGTTATTACAGTCATTCCGTACTACCAGCGTTTCATGCAGCGCTTTAACAGCCTCAAGCAACTGGCTGAAGCCGATCAGGATGAGGTCCTGCATTACTGGGCAGGCCTGGGATATTATGCACGTGCTCGTAATCTGCATAAGGCAGCTAAGTTATTGCGTCAGCAGCATAAGGGTCGATTCCCGGATGCTATCGAACAACTGATCGCCCTGCCGGGCATCGGTCGTTCAACCGCCGCCGCCATTTTATCCCTGTCGCGTGGGCAGCATCACGCCATATTGGATGGCAACGTCAAACGGGTGCTCGCGCGACATCACGCTGTCAGTGGCTGGACGGGACAGGCAAAGATCATGCAATACCTGTGGGCTATTTCAGAAAGCCTCACCCCGCAAAAACGGGTGGCGGAATATAATCAAGCCATGATGGATCTGGGGGCGACACTATGTACACGATCCAAACCTGCCTGTGAGTGTTGTCCTGTTGCGAAGGATTGCGTGGCCTTGATCGATGGCAGGGTGGGTGAGTTACCCACACCGAAGGCGCGTAAAACCTTGCCAGTGCGTGAAACCGTGATGCTGGTGATAAAAAAAGATAACACGATCATGCTGGAAAAACGCCCGCCGAGCGGGATATGGGGTGGACTCTGGAGCCTGCCTGAATGCCCATCCAGTGATGATATACAGGCTGACTGTCTGCAACGCTGGGGTATCAAGGTTAAAGCGATGAAGGCCCTGTCGCCCTGGCAACATACCTTCAGCCATTATCAGCTTAATGTCTACCCGTATGAGGTGACAGCAGGAAAACAATCACAACAGATCATGGATGCACAGCAGACGATCTGGTATAACAGCACGCAGACAGACAAGCGTGGGCTGGCGGCGCCAGTGAAACGCATACTTAATGAATCATGACCACAGCAAGAGGCTAACTATGACGCGAATGGTGCAGTGTGTAAAACTGAATAAAGAAGCGGAAGGGCTCGAACGTCCACCGTATCCAGGTGAATTGGGTCAGAAGATTTTTGACTCTGTATCAAAAGAAGCATGGGACCTGTGGGTTAAACAGCAAACTATCCTCATGAACGAGAACCGCCTGACGCCGATTGATCCCGAGCACCGAAAATTTCTGGAAGAGCAAATGGAACAGTTTTTGTTTGGTGGTGGTTCGGATATGCCAGCAGGCTTTACCCCGAAAATCTAGTGTCATTTGGTGTAGTAAAATAATGAGCCGTCGCGAATGGTAGCGCGGCAATCTGTAAAAATATTGTTGGGGGGTGTCATTGCGAGCGATAGCGCGGCAATCCAAAGGGCCATTCAATAGAGAAATAAATTGACGGTCTGTTGAATAAGATTATCTAGCCACAGATTGCTTCACTGCTACGCATTCCACAAAGCCCTGTCTTACTTATTGGGCCTTATCCTGCTCGTATTTTTTCAATAATATCCCTTCGTCACCACAACAACTTGCCGCACATTTTTTCACGGTATGGATTTGTCCGGGGTCCACATTCAGATAGGCATCAACCGGGAGATTGTCTTCAGCGCAATCACAACCCTTGTCATCATAGACATAAACATTTTTCAGACCGATTTTTTTCGCCACATCATAAGCCGCATGCATAATATCGGACGGTGTGGTCGGCAGGTGAGATAACTTGTAAGCCGGAAAAAACCGGGTGATATGCCAGGGGCTATCAGCGCCAAGATGGTCGTAAATCCATTGCGCAATCTGCGTCATCTCTTCCAGGTTGTCATTCTTGCTCGGGATAATATTGGTGCGTGTTTCCACGTGTATGCCCAGTTTCTGCGCTTTTTCGATCGAACCCAACACCTGTTCAACCGATGCGGGTTTGCAAATATCCTGATAAAAGGCATCGCTCATGCTTTTAACATCAGAGCACAACACATCCACATGTGGCGCCATCATTTCCAAAGCCTCATCCGTGACAAAGCTGTTGCTGACATAAACTGTATACAGGCCGGCTTCATGCGCGAGCTGGGAAACGTCCATCACATATTCTAGCCACACCGCCGGTTCGGAATAGGTAAAGGCAATGCCCTCAACCCCATGACGCTGAGCCGCCGCGATGACGTCTTCGGGTGTCGCATAGGCTGCAGTGGATTGACCCTGCGCCAGCTCATCCAGCGCACTCACACCCCAGGAAATCTCCAGATTATGACAGCCACCACAACGAAAATTACAGCCATAACTACCAATCGACATCACCCGCGTACCGGGTCGATAGTGCTTGACCGGCTTGTCTTCAATAGCGCCGACATCGATCGCCGAGAGGATGCCATAGGACAAGTTATATAGCGTGCCATTACGGTTCACATGCGCCTGGCAAAAACCACGCTGACCATGACCGATCTTGCAACGCCACAGGCATAAATGGCAACGCGTCGTACCGTTATCCATTTTTTCCTGTAGTCGGGTCTCAATCAGCTGATATTGGGAGGGGGATGTGCGTGCCAGGGTCATGATTGCTTCCAAAAACTGCCACACTAGAGTATTTATGTGTATCCATCAAGGGAGGTTTTACAAGGTCATTATGGAAAAAGGGTATGTAAACAATTGTTTAGAAGGATAAATATTAAATTTTTTTCGCTAAAAAGCGTGTTTTTACTTGACTCCAGCCGCCTATCCCGGTTTAATGTCGCCTCCTTGCTAATGGCGAATGACTTTACCTAGCTACCCGCCACTAGCAACAAGTACCTCATCACGGCCAGGTAGCTCAGTCGGTAGAGCAGTGGACTGAAAATCCTCGTGTCGACAGTTCAATTCTGTCCCTGGCCACCATTTTATCCTAATGAATTATAATTAATACCTATCTAGTGCTCGAGTGCACTTTTTGTGGGGACACATTGGAGATCTGATTGATTTTATATTGACTAAAGAAACAGTTAGTAGCCTGCATTGCTATGGTTGAGAGCAGTGAGAATGGTTTAATGGATTATATCAAAATCAATCTGGGCCTCATTGATCCGTTATGATTAAGATAATTGGTAATGTTTTTATATGGGTTATGTTATTGACCTAGCGGTCAATAAAGGCTATATTTTTAATACTACTTACCCCGGACGCTCTGCGCTGGGGCGACAGGCCGCAGAAATGCGGTTTTGTCATTTTCAGGGATTGAAAAATATGTCAGAGTCACTTCCTCGTACTTATGTCTATATTGATGGCTTTAATCTTTATTATAGGGCTTTAAAGAATTCGCAATACAAATGGCTTGATTTAGAAAAGCTCTGTTTCAGCCTCCTAGCTGAAGGCACCCCTATTGGTAAAATCAAGTATTTCACTGCAAGAATAAAAGCCAAAACAAACAGTTTCAATGCTTCTGATAGGCAAGGTATTTACCTGAAAGCTCTTGAGTCTCGGTGTGGGTTACTTGAAAGAATTGATGGTGAGTATTATATACGGCAAAAGAAGCGACAGCTTAGGAAAGCTATATTTTGTAAGCAAGATTCAGAATGTATTGCGATTACAGAGAAGGAATTGGTCCACGTATATGAGCCACAAGAAAAACAAACTGACGTTAATATAGCTTCTCATATGATTCATGACACTTGGCTTGATTTGTATGATCAGGCTATTTTAATTACTAATGATACTGACTTAGCAACTGCTTTGAAGTTTGTGAGCATAGATTGTCCAGGCAAGCCAAGTAAGCGAATAGGCTTGATAAACCCAAGTAAAGATGGGCAGCAAGCGGGTAGTTTAAGGAGGTATTCTGATTGGGAAAAAAGTATAAGCGATTTTCATTTGAAAAAGTCGCAGTTCCCTGATGAAATCGCAGCTAATATTAGAAAGCCTGAAGCGTGGTTTTACAAAAATCATGAAGAGTACTTAGCATCAAAATCTTAAATGTATACATATATTGCAGCTACCCCTTGGTTTATCTAAAGCCGAAAGTGGGGCTCATAATTTGTGTCAATTTTGTGTCAACATTTCATGGGTTTCATAATTTAAGTCTTGTTTGTAGTGATTGAAAACGCCGCAAGTATCTGTTTAATTTAATATAAATTTTTTCTTGTTAACTGAGCTAACGACTGAAAATCCTCGTGTCGATAGTTCAATTCTGTCCCTGGCCACCATTTTCATCATGGATGAACCTAATTAATAAAGATTCTGTGTATGTAGCCAGTGGACTTATTGTTGGGTGTCCTTGATCCATTCGCCAAAAGTGTGTTCTATGCCACAGAATGCAAAATTGTCTTAACCTGTAAGTTCAAATCATTGATCCAGATCAATCTGTGTTGTCGTGCAAGCGAGCAGTTTGTATAAATCTTGATTAAGGTTTATGTGAAACAGGGTGAGGCGTTATGCGTATAGGTTCAGTGTGTATTTTGTTTATAGTCATTTTTATTACAGCTTGTGGTGGAGGTTCTGGTGGGGGATCAAATAATCCAGCGACAATGGCCAGTGTCGGCCGAGCCATATTCTTTGATCAAGACCTTTCAAGTGGCGGTAATCAATCATGTGCTAGCTGTCATGATCCAGTCGCAGGTTTTGCTGACCCTGGCTCTAGCGTTTTAACGCCGGTGTCTGAAGGTTCAGTAGGTGGTGAGTTTGGAGATCGAAATGCGCCTACAGCAGCTTATGCTTCTTTTTCGCCAGAGTTCCGGTTGACAGCTACAGTTCAAACCTCCGAGGATGGTTCAAAGTATGAAGGCGGGCAATTTCTTGATGGGCGCCGTAGTAATTTGATCGAACAGGCGAAGGATCCTTTTTTAAACCCGGTGGAAATGAATAATGCAGATGCTGCGGAGGTGGTGAGCAAGGTTCGAAATGCAAGCTATGTAAACGATTTTCTGAGCGTGTTTGGTGACAATGCACTGGATGACGTAGCAGCGGCATACAATCATATTGCTGAAGCCTTGGCGGCATTTGAGGAATCAGAAGAAGTCAATATGTTTACCTCAAAGTTCGATGCGTTCTTGGCTGGGCAGTACACTATGAGCACATCAGAGATGAGAGGGTTTAATATATTCAGAGGCACTAAAGCAAAGTGCGCAAACTGTCATGTGATTGATAATCCAACTGGCGGGCCGGCATTATTTACCAACTTCAAGTATTTTAATATTGGTACGCCGGTCAACACCATGAACCCGGCATATATTAGTGATGATACCTTCAGAGATACTGGCCTGGCAGCTAACAGTAATATTGACCCTGCCGACCAGGCAGGTGAAAGGGGCAAGTTTAAGGTACCGACGTTGCGCAACGTCGAGTTAACAGCACCATACATGCATAATGGTGTCTACGATACCTTGGAGGAGGTCATTACGCATTATGATATTACAGTGGCAAACTTTTTTCTTGATCCCGAGATAAGTGATAATATCGCGTCAGAATTAAACCCTGGTACTTTTGTGGGCCTGGGATTAACCGTTCAGGAATCAACGGATTTAGTCAATTTCATGAAAACACTGACAGATGGATTTATGTGATCAAAAAGTATTAATGCAGGACACCTGTCTATACAATTTGGCAGCGTTGTATGGAGATAGGCTGGCTTCCTGTATGTCAGTTTTGTGTCAAAATAATTGGACGTTGATACAATTTTCACAATACTATGGGCTGCAAGCGCTATAAGTATTAGTTTGGTTTGTAATTA
>Ga0209633_10006179_pt1 | contig 10289 bp, 6 predicted proteins | sample Cruoilmetagenom1_FD_187290 | JGI IMG/M metagenome (GOLD analysis project Ga0209633, IMG submission 187290) | Oil polluted marine microbial communities from Coal Oil Point, Santa Barbara, California, USA - Sample 1 (SPAdes) (version 2) | ecosystem: Environmental > Aquatic > Marine > Oil seeps ... | reverse complement strand
TGTTATTTTGGATATTTATGTTGATAAAAAGAAAAAGATAAAGATAAAAGATATTGTATTAGAAGGGAATGATGTTTTGAAAGATGGAAAATTGCTTCGAGCAATGAAAGAAACACATAAGAAAAACTTGAATTTCTTCAAAGCCTCAAAATTTATTGAAGACAAGTATGAAGAAGATAAACAAAATTTAATATCAAAGTACTATTCAAAAGGATATAGGGATGCACGAATAGTTGAAGACAGTGTCTACAAAATAAGTAGTAATAGAATAGGAATCTATCTAAAAATAGATGAAGGTAATCAATATTTTTTTAGGGACATTGACTGGATAGGGAATACAAAATATAAATCTGAAGCCCTTGGTTTAATGATAAAAATAAAGAAAGGGGACCCATATAATCCTGAATTATTAAATGAACGATTAAATATTGATGAAGATGCTGTTAGTTCTGTGTATTTAGATTTTGGATATATGTTTTCTTCTTTGACACCAGTTGTGAAAGATATCCAGAACGACTCAATTGATGTGCAGATAAGGGTAAGAGAAGGTGATCGAGTTACTCTGAATAATGTAATTATTAAAGGAAATGACAGAACGAATGAGCATGTTATTCGAAGAGAAATGAAAACAAGGCCCGGAGATTTATTTAGTAAGTCTGATATTATGAGAACTCAAAGAGAGTTAGCTCAATTAGGATTTTTTGACCCAGAGCAGATGGGTATTGAACCAATAAATATAAATCAAGCAGAGAGTAAAGTTGATCTTGAGTATACCTTAGCTGAGAAATCTACCGATCAATTGGAAGTGTCTGGAGGTTGGGGAGCTAATATGTTTGTAGGTACTCTTGGTTTAAGATTTAGTAATTTTTCTTTGAAAAATACATTCAAGAAAGGAGCATGGAAACCAGTTCCTTCAGGAGATGGACAAACCTTAAGTATTAGGGCTACAACTAATGGGAAATATTATTCATCATACAGTGTTAGTTTTATGGAACCATGGTTAGGTGGGAAAAAAGCAACATCTTTATCGGTTTCTGCATATCATTCTATACAAAAAAGAGCATCAAACTATTTTACATTTGATGTTGGAGATGAATATATGAAGGTTACTGGTGGTTCGGTTGGAATTGGGCAAAGGTTAAAATGGCCTGATGATTATTTTACTATTTCAAATTCTATAAGTTATCAGCGATATGATTTAAAAGATTGGGATTATTTTATATTTAACAATGGAACTTCTAATAATTTAAGTTTAAATACAACATTTGCAAGAAGTTCTGTTGATGCTCCAATTTATCCGAGAAGGGGTTCTACTTTTAATTTGTCGTTGCAATTAACTGCTCCGTATTCTTTATTAAAAAAGGACAATTTTTGGGAATTATCAGAAACTGAAATGGAAAATATTAGGCAAGATGTTAAATATAATCAATATGAACCAGCAGATTGGGTGAGTATGACCACAGATCAAAGAGAAAATTATATATATCAAGCTCAAGAAGATGAAAGAAATTCTAGAAAATACAATTGGGTAGAATATCATAAATGGAAATATAAAGGAGCTTGGTATCTTAAAATATGGAAGGACCTTGTAATGGCAGTAAATACAGAATTTGGGTATTTAGGTTATTATAATAAGGATGTAGGTTATGCCCCATTTGGTAAATTTAATCTTGGCGGAGATGGAATGTCTGGTTATAGCATGTATGGTGTTGAAACGATAGGATTAAGAGGTTATGAGAATAGTTCATTAACTCCATATGAAAACGGAGCTAGAGCAGGGAATGTTTATGAAAAACTAAACTTTGAGTTGCGTTACCCGATTAGCTTAAAACCTCAGGCTACAATTTATGTTTTGGGATTTGTTGAAGGGGGTAATGCTTGGATAAATATTGATGACTATAGTCCATTTCAAATTAAGAGATCTGCAGGGGTTGGCTTGAGGGCATTTCTACCAATGTTTGGATTGCTAGGAATTGATTGGGGATATGGATTTGATAATGTGCCAGGTAAACCAGATGCTAGTGGATCTCAATTTCATTTTGTAATCGGACAACAATTTTAAAATAAAATATATGAAACGAATTATTTTTGGTTTAATATTTGTATTAATTACAATTCAGGGTTATTCTCAAAAATACGCTTATGTTAATACTGAATATATTTTAAGTAATATCCCTGCATATAAAGCTGCTCAGGATAAATTGAATGAGATTTCTCTTGAATGGCAGAAAGAACTGGAGCGAGAATATAAAGTTGTTGAAAAACTAAGATCCGATTTTCAATCGGAAAAAGTTTTGTTAACAAAGGATATGATAAAGCAAAAAGAGAAGGAAATAGCTGATAAAGAAAGAGAAGTTAAAAAGTTGCAGAATAAATTTTTTGGACCTGATGGAGAGCTTTTTGAGAAGCGTTTGGAACTAATAAAACCAATTCAAGATGAAGTGTATGATGTAATTAAGGAGATTGCTGAAACAGGTAAGTATGCTGTTATATTTGACACGGCAAATGGGGCAACGTTTTTATATGCAAACCCAAGATATGATAAAAGTGATGAGGTTTTAGAAAAATTAGGCTATAAGAATTAATTTTATAAATTTGTATTTAAATTTAAAAATAAGAAAAATGAAAAAAATTTTAGGAATTATACTCGTTGTTATGATGGCAACAACTGTTTTTGCACAGAAAGATTTTAAATTTGGACATATTAATTCTAATGAATTATTGTCTGCAATGCCGGAAAGAGATAGCGCAAGATTGGAATTACAGGATTATAGTAAAATGTTGCAACAAGAAATTGAAGCTATGCAATCTGAATTGCAAACAAAATATACAACTTACATGGAAAAACAAGATACTTATTCTGATCTTGTAAAGCAATCTAAAGAAACTGAGATTCAAGAGATTCAACAAAGAATTCAAGAATTTCAGCAAAATGCACAAAAAGATTTACAACAGAAAGAATCTGAGTTATTCCAACCTATTATGGAAAAAGCTCAAGCTGCAATAGAAGCAGTTTCTAAAGCAAACGGATTCACATATGTTTTTGACTTAGGTGCAGGAGGTTTATTATATCATTCAGATCAAAGTATTGATATCCTTCCTTTAGTTAAAAAGCAATTGGGAATTGAATAAAATATTTTAATTGAATATATTTAACCATCCTTAATATTAAGGATGGTTTTTTTATTTTTGGATGTATGAGTAATTTTTCTATTGGTATTTTTGATTCGGGTGTTGGTGGTTTATCAGTATTTAAGGAGTTGATGCTTAAGCTTCCCAATGAGAATGTAATTTATTTTGCAGATAGTAAAAATTGTCCATATGGAATCAGAACAAAAGATGAAATAATAAAGTTCTCGGTTAAGGCAGTAGAATTCTTAATTCAAAAGAAATGTAAAGTAATAATTGTTGCCTGTAATACAGCAACCGCTGCTGCTATTGATTATTTAAGACAACATTATCCAATTCCGTTTATTGGAATGGAACCTGCTGTAAAACCAGCATCGCTGAAATCAAAAACTAGAAGTATTGCTGTTTTAGCTACAGAAGGAACATTTAACGGAAGACTCTTTAAAGAAACCAGTAATAAATATGCAAAAGATATCGACTTAAATGTTAAAGTAGGTAATAAATTGGTTAGTATTGTCGAGAATGATTTAATTAATGATTCTGAATCTATTGAATATATTAAAACTTTAATCCAACCTTTAATTGAAAAGAATATTGATTATTTGGTTTTAGGATGTACTCATTATCCATTTCTTATTCCAATTTTACAAAAAATCTTACCGCGAAATATTAATATTGTTAATCCAGCACCAGCTGTTATTGAGCAAGCTAAAAGAATATTGATGAAAAAATCAATGTTAAATAATAGTGAGGATAAAGCCTTTTATGAATTTTATTCTAGTGGGGATATTAATATACTAGAAAGAATGGTATTTGAGATTGCAGGAGAAAAAATTGATATAATTAAATTGTGATTATTTGTACCAATCTGCATACATTTTATAGTTACTTGCAATTTTTTCGATCATTTCCTTTGATTGTCCTTGTTCAATTGATTTAATACGTTTGGCTGGTATCCCACCGTATATACTTCCTGATTCAACTTTAGTGCCATCCAATACTAATGCTCCAGCTGCTATTATTGAATTTTCACCAATTATTGCATGGTCCATAACAATGGCACCCATTCCAATTAGCACGTTATCTTTTATGGTGGCTCCATGAATTATCACATTATGACCGATTGACACATTATTTCCAATATTTATTTTAGATTTCTTATACAAACAATGAAGAACTGCGCCATCTTGTACATTTACATTATTTCCAATTAAAATTGAATTTACATCGCCCCTTATTACAGAATTAAACCAGAAGCTACAATTAGTTCCAGTTTTTACATCTCCAACAATAGTTGCATTTTCTGCCAGAAAACAATTTTCACCTATTTGAGGAGTAAAACCTCTTACTGATTTAATTAAAGCCATTAGTAAGTATTTGAAAAAGTGATTATTATTTATTATAGCTCCTTGTATCAGGGATTTAGAGAATTATGAGAAAAATCATGCTTTTTATCTTAAATTTTAAATCAAAAATACTTAATAATTAATTAACAATGCTTAATTTTGTCAAAGAAATAATTCAAATGTACTGTTATAGAAACATTACAGAATAAGAATAAAGTATAGAAAATGCATATGAAGTAGCTTGCTATTCCATGTGCATTTATAATTTTGTAAACGTCTGTTAAATAAAATCTACTAAATTAAAATTGTTATGAGTAAAAAAGCAGATGTCATCGAGTGTAATGATGTAGTTATTCGGTTTTCCGGAGACTCAGGAGATGGCATGCAACTTACGGGAACATTGTTTTCAGATACCTCAGCGTTTATCGGGAATGACTTATCTACTTTTCCTGATTATCCTTCAGAGATTAGAGCCCCTCAAGGTACAATAGGTGGGGTTTCCGGATTTCAGGTTCATGTGGGAACAAAAATCAAAACACCTGGTGATTATGCCGATGTTTTAGTAGCCATGAATCCGGCAGCTTTAAAAGCAACAGCTAAATGGGTAAAAGAAGGTGGTACAATAATTCTTGATGAAGATAGTTTCGACGAAAGAGGTCTTAAAAAAGCTGGTTATAAAACTGATGATCCAATTACAGAAGATAAATTGGATGTCTTTAATATTATCCAAGCCCCTATTTCATCTTTAACAAAAGAAGCCTTAAAAGACACAGGATTAGATCCAAAAAGTGTTTTAAGAAGTAAAAATATGTTTGCTTTAGGTATGGTGTATTGGATTTTTGATCGTCCATTAAATTATACTGAGGAATTTTTTGAAAAGAAATTTAAGAAGAAGCCCATTGTTGTTGAAGCTAATAAAATAGTTCTACGAGCAGGTTATAATTATGCTGAAACAATGGAGCATTCTACACCTTCGTATAAAGTAAGTCCGGCAAAAATTCAAAAAGGAACCTACAGAAATATAAGTGGTAATCTTGCTACGGCTTGGGGATTCATAGCAGCAGCAGAAAAAGCTAAGCTTGAATTGTTTTGTGGATCATATCCTATTACACCAGCAACGGAAATCCTTCAAGAATTATCTATTCGAAAAGATTTAGGTGTTAAGACATTCCAAGCAGAAGATGAGATTGCAGGTATATGCACTTCAATAGGAGCAAGTTTTGCAGGAGATTTAGCTATTACAACAACATCTGGTCCAGGTTTAGCATTAAAAGGCGAAGCTATTGGTTTAGCTGTTATGACAGAGTTGCCAATGGTTATTGTAGATGTTCAACGTGGAGGTCCATCAACAGGATTACCTACAAAGCCAGAGCAATCTGATTTAATGCAAGCTTTATACGGTAGAAATGGAGAAAGTCCAGTTGTTGTTATTGCAGCAAGTACTCCTTCAGATTGTTTCCATTATGCATTTTTATCAGCTAAAATTGCAATTGAGCATATGACTCCGGTTATTCTTTTAACAGATGGTTTTATTGCAAACGGATCTGAACCATGGAAGATTCCAAGTATGGCCGATTATCCTGAAATCAAAGCTCCAATAGCGTTAGAAGGTTCTAAAGATTGGAATCCTTATGTAAGGGATGTAGAAAGATTAGCTAGAACTTGGGCAGTGCCTGGAACAATTGGTCTGGAACATAGAATTGGAGGATTAGAAAAGGATGAATTAAAAGGTTCTGTTTCTCAAGATCCTATGAATCATCAAAGAATGACTGAAATTCGCGAGGAAAAAGTTCAACGAGTTAATAACTATATTCCTGAACTTGAAGTAGAAGGTGACAAAAACGCCAAACTTCTTGTTGTAGGTTGGGGAGGAACTTATGGACATCTTGCCACATCTGTTAATGACTTACATGAACAAGGAAAGAGTATAGCATTAGCTCACTTCAACTTTATAAAGCCACTTCCAAAAAATGTAAAAGAAGTGTTTAGTAGATATGAAAAGATTGTTGTTTGTGAAAACAACTTAGGTCAGTTTGTTGGTTATTTAAGAATGACTAATCCTGAATTTAATTATGAGCAATATAATAAAATTCAAGGATTACCTTTTACAACAATCGAATTAGAAGAACATTTCATAAAATTATTGGAGGAATAATTATGTCGGATATTCAAACTACTTTTACAGCTAAAGATTTTAAAAGTGATCAGGAAGTACGATGGTGCCCAGGCTGTGGTGATCATGCTATAATGAACGCAATTCAAAGAGCTCTTCCTGACTTAGGATATAAGAAAGAAAATTTCGCATTTATTTCGGGTATAGGTTGCTCATCTCGTTTTCCGTATTATATGAATACCTATGGATTTCATAGTATTCATGGTAGAGCATCAGCAATTGCATCAGGAGTAAAAGTTGCTAATCCTAAATTAAGTGTTTGGCAAATTACTGGTGATGGTGATGCTATGGCTATTGGAGGAAACCACTTTATTCATGTGATTAGAAGAAATGTTGATATAAACATAATTCTTTTTAATAATGAGATTTATGGATTAACAAAAGGACAATATTCTCCAACATCTAAATTTGGTTCTGTTACTAAAACATCGCCTTATGGAACTGTTGAACATCCATTTCATCCTGGTGAATTAATTATTGGAGCACAAGGTAAATTCTTTGCTCGTTCAATAGATACGAACTTAAAACTTTGTCAGGAAATTTTCCAACAAGCATCAAGACATGATGGGGCATCTGTTGTTGAAGTTCTTCAAAATTGTGTTATTTATAATGATAAAACACATGCTGCCTTATCAGATAAAGAACATAAAGAAGATAGAACAATTGTATTGCGACATGGTGAACCGATGATTTTTGGAAAAAACAAAGATAAAGGTCTTATTCTTGATACTGAAAATCTTAAATTAAAAGTTGTTGAACTTGGAGATAAGTATTCGGAAAAGGATTTATTAGTTCATAACGCTGAAGAAAAAAACCCGGGAATACATTTAATGTTAGCTAACATGTCTTATCCCGATTATCCTGTTGCGTTTGGAGTGATTAGAAGTGTAAAAGCACAAACTTATGACAACGCTGTCCAAAAGCAGGTTGAAGATGTTAAAAGCAAGTCTTCTGTGAAATGTGTTGATGATTTGTTAAGAAGCGGTACTACTTGGGAAGTATAAATTAAGCTATAACTCATAATTGAAGAGCTATCCAAACAGGGTAGCTCTTTTTTTATTCAGTTAAGTTTCTATTTTCATGTAGTCTAAAAATATTTTATATTTATAAAGTAGAATGTTTGTTAAACAATTCGATCTATTGCGTAGTTTATGTAAATAGAATTCTTTCAAGCTAAACTTTAAAATTATTTTCTATGGCAGATCAAATAAATCAAAACACAGATTTTAATAAGTTGTTAGACGAAAATAAGGAACGTTTAAAGGAGCTAGCTTGTATAAATGAAACTACTAAGATTATAAAAGAAGGAAAGTCGATAGAAGAAACTTTGCAGAAAATTACATTGCGATTACCCAAAGCTTGGCAATATCCTAAAGATACCGTTGCGCGAATAATTTTTGACGATCACGAATATCACAGCCCGGGGTTTGAAGAATCTAAGTGGTTACAGAAACAAACCTTTCAGATTATAGATGGTGAAGAAGGAATTATTGAAGTTTACTATACAAAAAAGTACCCAGATTTATTTGAAGGCCCATTTTTAAAAGAAGAAAGAGATTTAATTATAAATCTTTCTAATCTAATATTGGGCTTTATTAATAGTGCGAAAGCAAAAGAAATAATTGGCAAAAAAGATAAGGAAAGAGAACAAAGAAGATCAGAATCTGGCGATACTAAAAAAATAATGAATAGTCGTCAATTACTTCAAAAGTTTCTGAATAAGCATAATGCAGATCGTGATTTATTACATGATCTGATGCCATTTAAAGTAAAAGAGATTTTACTTGTTGCTAACCTTTACGATGCATATAGTATTGAAAAAGAAGGGCGTTTTTCTGATCACATCTTAGGTGAATATAATCAATTAAACTTGACGTCATTACCTCGTGTTACTGGTGTTTCTACAGAAGATGAAGCACTCGAAGCCTTGGAGAATAAACATTTCGATTTGGTAATATTTATGATGGGAGTTGACAAGAAAACCCCATTATTAATATCCAAAACTATTAAATCTAAATATGCCTATATTCCAGCATTTTTGCTATTGAATAATAATAGTGACTTAGCAGTTTTAGAAGAAGAAAAAAGAGACTTAACCAGTATTGACAAAGTATTTGTTTGGAATGGAGATTCAAAAGTATTCTTTGCCATGGTAAAATTAATAGAAGATAATGTTAATGTTGATAATGATACCAAACTGGGTTTGACACGTGTGATATTACTTGTTGAAGATTCTCCGAAATATTATTCGCGTTATTTACCAATGCTCTATAAAATTATTATGGAGCAAACACAACGACTAATCGAAGATGTAAGTACTGACGATTTATATAAAGTGTTAAAGATGCGAGCTCGCCCAAAGATTTTGCTTGCAAGTAATTATGAGGAAGCCTTAGATATTTTCAAAAATTACAGCGAGTATTTTTTATGTGTAATATCAGATGTTAGCTTTCCAAAGGAGAACAAATTAAATAATTCGGCTGGATTTGAATTAATTGAATTTATTAAACAAAATATATTGAATCTACCTACAGTTTTGCAATCATCTAATCCTGATAATGCGAAGAGGTCTCATGAGTTAAAATCAAATTTTATTAATAAGAACTCGGAAAGCTTGCTTCAGGATTTAAAGAGTTTTATAAATTATCATTTAGGATTTGGTCATTTTGTATATAGAGATAATCAAGGAAGACAAATCGCAGTTGCGAAATCGATGGTTGAATTCGAGTCTTACTTAAAAACGGTTCCAGAAGATTCTTTGATATATCACGCAGTAAAAAATCAGTTCTCTCTATGGCTTATGGCAAGGGGCGAAATACAAATTGCTAAAATCATAAATCCTTTAAAAATCACCGATTTTGAGAACCCTAATCAACTGAGAGATTTTTTAATCAATATTTTAAAACTGTATAGGAACGAACAAGAAAAGGGTAAGATTGTTAATTTTAGTGAAGCTGCAATTTTGGAAGAAAACAATATTGTAAGCTTAGCAGCGGGAGCTTTGGGTGGAAAAGGACGCGGTTTAGCTTTTATTAATACCTTAATCTATAACTTTAAATTTAAAGAATTACTTCCATTAATAAATGTACGAACTCCAAGAACAAGTATTATTGGAACCGAGGAGTACGATATGTTTATTGAGTCTAATAATTTATTAGATGTTATCCACAATGAATTAAATTATGAAAAATTAAAATTGGCATTTCTCGAAGCCGATTTAACATACTCGTTAAAAAAGAAACTCAAGATATTTCTCCGACTTATCCGAAAACCTATTGCTGTTCGTTCTTCTAGTTTGTTCGAAGATAGTATAACACAGCCTTTTTCAGGAATTTTTGAAACTTATATTTTACCAAATAATCATACCGAGTTCAACCAAAGATTTAAACAACTAACAAATGCAATAAAACTAGTGTATGCATCAATTTTTTCAAAAAATGCACGAACATATTTTAAAGCAATTGATCATAAAGTTGAAGAAGAAAAAATGGCTGTTGTTCTGCAACAAGTAGTAGGCAATGAGTTTGGTAATTTTTATTACCCACATATTAGTGGAACAGCACAATCACATAATTATTATCCTGTAGCACATATGAAACCCGATGAAGGATTTGCTGTAGCTGCTTTAGGATTAGGCCAAT
>Ga0209633_10006178_pt1 | contig 10289 bp, 10 predicted proteins | sample Cruoilmetagenom1_FD_187290 | JGI IMG/M metagenome (GOLD analysis project Ga0209633, IMG submission 187290) | Oil polluted marine microbial communities from Coal Oil Point, Santa Barbara, California, USA - Sample 1 (SPAdes) (version 2) | ecosystem: Environmental > Aquatic > Marine > Oil seeps ... | reverse complement strand
TCACCCATCCTACAAAAAACCGTAGATCTTCGTAGGATGGGTGAAGGAGCGCAGCGACGCACCCATCAGACGGATTAACAAATATTCTCCGATTTTGAAAGTACGCTATCATTAGATAGCGTCATACCACGTCTGGATACTGCAATGGAAGACAGCTATCAACTGAAATTAGCAATAGCAGGTCCAGACGGGTTGCAGATCACGCTGACAGGCAACTGGAAGGTACGTCACGCCTTGCCGGAATCTGCCCCGCTGGAAGACTGGCTGGACAGTCACCCGGGTACCAAACAGATCAGTTTTGACAGCACGGCCATGTCCGGCTGGGACAGCGCACTACTGACCTTCCTGGTGCGCGTCACCGCGATTGCCGCTAAAAACACCATCCAGGTGGACCAGTCGGGCCTGCCCGACGGCGTACAAAAGCTGCTGCATCTGGCCAGCGCGGTTCCGGAACGAGGGGACGCAAGACGTACCGCAGGCAAAGTGTCTTTTCTTGCACGTATCGGCAACCAGGGCATGGCCGTGGCAGGTACAGCCACAGAGGCACTGGCGTTTCTCGGCGAAGCGGCCCTGAGCCTGGCTCGGCTGCTGCGTGGCAAGGCACAATTCCGCTGGTCAGACCTGCTGCTGACCTTGCAGCAGACCGGTGCACAGGCACTCGGCATTGTCGCCCTGATCAGTTTCCTGGTGGGTATCATTCTTGCCTATATTGGCGCCGCGCAGCTGGTGAACTTCGGTGCCACCATGTATGTGGCAGACCTGGTGGGTATCGGCATGGCACGTGCCATGGGCGCAATGATGACCGGCATCATCATGGCCGGCCGCACCGGTGCCGCCTTCGCTGCCCAGCTGGGCACCATGCAGGTTAATGAAGAAATCGATGCGCTGGAGACACTGGGCATTTCTGCCATGGATTTTCTGGTGTTACCGCGCATGCTGGCCCTGATTCTGATGATGCCGCTGCTGACGCTCTATGCGGACCTGTTCGGTATCCTGGGCGGACTGTTTGTTTCGGTCACCACCTTCGATATTGGCATCATTGAGTACCTGCACCGCACCCAGGAAGCTGTAAATATCAGGCATGTCATGGTTGGCCTCACCGAGGCGAGCGTGTACGGGGTCCTGGTCGCGGTGGCCGGTTGTTACCAGGGCATCAAGTGTGGCCGCAGTTCATCGGCGGTCGGCGCTGCAGCGACATCCGCCGTGGTAAGCGGTATCCTGCTGATTGTAATTGCAACGGCATTTCTGACGGTGATTTTCAATGTACTGGGTATTTGAGTTGAAGCATGTCTGCGCTGGCTGAATCCGCGACCACTGCAACGGCCAGTGGTCCCGACGTCCATATCCAGGTAAAAGACCTGACCATGGCGTATGGCAGTTTTATCGTGCAACAGGATCTCACTTTCTCGATACAGCGTGGGAATATCTTTATCATTATGGGCGACAGCGGCTGCGGCAAAAGCACCCTGTTGCGTCACATGATCGGGCTAAAAAGACCGGTAAAGGGACAGGTGCTCTACGAGGGCAAGGATTTCTGGGCCGCCGAGCCACTGCGGCGCAAGGGTTTTATGCGCAGCTTTGGCATGTCCTACCAGGGCAGCGCCCTGTGGAGTTCCATGACACTGGCGGAAAACATCGCCCTGCCGCTGCAGGAATACACCGACCTGAGCGCCGCTGACATCCGGGAACTGGCGCAGCTCAAACTGGCGCTGGTGGGTCTGGCCGGTTTCGAGGACTACTATCCTGCCGAGATCAGCGGCGGCATGATGAAACGCGTCGGACTGGCGCGGGCAATTGCACTGGATCCCGACATCCTCTATTTTGACGAACCCTCTGCAGGCCTGGACCCGATCAGCTCACGCTTGCTGGACGACCTGATCCTGGAGTTGCGCGACAGTCTTGGGGCCACGGTGGTGATCGTTACACACGAACTGGCAAGCATTTTCTCGATCGGTGACAATTCGGTTTTCCTCGATGCGGAGAAAAGGACCATGACAGCGACCGGCAATCCCAAACAACTCCGCGACACATCGACAGATCCAAAAATCCATCGCTTTCTTACCCGGGGTGAAGCGTGAGCCAGAAAGCCAGCTCCGCAGCCATCGGCGCATTTATACTGGGCGCCATTGCCCTGCTGGTCGTGGCCTTGCTGTCGTTTGGATCGGGCAAGTTTTTTAAAAACACCCAGAGTTTTATTCTTTATTTCCAGGGCAATGCCAAGGGTCTGAATATCGGTGCGCCAGCCAGTTTCCGTGGTGTAAAGATGGGCAGTGTGAAGAGGATGCAACTGCTTTTCGACCGGTCTACATACAAGGTCTATGTCGGTGTCATCATAGAGCTTGATGGTGATGCGTTTCACGAAATCGAAAGCCAGTCAGGCGTTGACAAGATGGCCGGCAAGGATGAAACGCAGTACGCGATTGAAGAACTCGGTTTGCGCGCAAAACTCGCCCCACTCAGTCTGGTGACCGGCCAGCTGTACATCGAGCTGGATTTCTATCCTGACAGCCCGGCGCAGCTATACGGGTTCGACTTCCCCTATGCAGAATTCCCTACCCTGCCCTCCACCATGGAGGAGCTGCAGGGCACGCTGCAACAGCTGGTGAAAACAGTGCGTAAGTTGCCACTCCGGGAACTGGTCGACCGTCTGACGTCGGCAGTCGATGCTATCAGCAGCACGGTGACTTCACAGTCATTCAAGGACACCCCCGAACTGTTGAGCCAGACACTGGTAACTGTGCGCGACCTGGCCAGTACGCTCAATAAGGAAGTGACACCGCTGACTCACAGCCTGCGGCAGACCTCAGCTGAAGCGGATGCTGCTATCGCTGACTTTCGTATCATGATGCGTGCGCAGGAAGGCGAGCAAGTGGTACGCCTCGCCGAGAGTATAGAAGCGGCTGCAGACCAGGCGAAAAGCCTGTTGGAACAGAGCCAGGGGGTCGTCGAAAGTATCGATACCAATAAACTGGAATCCCTGCTGCAGGAGCTGTCCAGGGCCGCTGTTTCGATCCGGCTATTCGTCGATTACCTGGAAAGGCACCCCGAAGCGCTGCTGCGGGGCAAGCGACAGTAGAAGGATGTGCTGAGGTACGAAGCTCTACGGTTTTTTGTAGGATGGGTAAAGGAACGAAGTGACGTACCCATCAAGGCAGGTGCTCCGTTTCTGGCGGGTACACTGCGCTTTACCCATCCTACAAATACATCAATAGCACCCGGACCGCAGGATGCAAAATGTATGCGGAAAACGGCTAGAACTGGTACCGCGCTGTGCCACCCAGGAAGACGACGTAGTTGGTGTCAAATTTACCCTTGGCGCGCACTCCCTGTGAGGTCTGATCGATCTTGGCATCACCAACAATATACACCGTGCTTCCCAGTGAAAAATCAAGATCCTTGCGGCCCTTCCAGGCATAGGCTAAAGACACCTTGTAGATTTCATCAAAGGCCAAATCAAAGGTACGGTGCTCGTCATCAACCGGCGAGCTTTCATAGTCGAACCCGACACTGATTCCATGGCTGCCATTCACATGCACCAGGGCTATACCCGCATTCCAGGTGTCATCAAACTTGCGATCCAGCGTAACGGCCGGGTTCAGCGCACCACTCTTGAATGCCAGTCTGTTCTTGCTGAATCGGGACCAGTCTTCCCAGCCAGCGCTCAGAAACAGGAGATTACTTGCATCGAGCCTGTATTTCAGACCCAGCTTGGCCGTCTGCGGATTGTTCCAGTCAATCTTGATGTCGTCTGCAGGGGGCTTGTTCGGTGTCAGCTTCCAGTTGTGATACTTCACATCACCTTCCAGTTCGACATCCATTTCCGCCCGGTATACCAGGCCCAGCATGGCACGTTCCGTCATATTCCATGTCATCCCGACATAGGGCTGATAACCCCAATCATCTGCCTTGACAATCTTCAGCTTGCCATCCGACGCGCCGACCAGGCTTTGATTGATCGCAATATCCTGATCAAAACGCGTATAAACGATTGATACTCCGGCACCCAGAGAAAAATTGTCGTTCACTTTATAGGCGATCGCCGGTGACATCCCCACGGCACCCAGTTCGGCCAGACTGGTGGCATAACGACCGACAAACTTGTCACCATAGTCAACACCGCCACCGATAATACCGGCTGTAGAGAAGCCCAGACGCAATTTATCCGTTACCGCCTTGACATAGAAAAAGCTCGGGACAGGTTGTGCATTCCCGGCATTACCCCCATCGTCACCACCCGCTGTGGCAACCGAGGAGTCAAAGCGCATAAACGGTACGACCGCCTGAAGCCCCACAACAGCGGAATCATGGTTAAGGCCGGTCATGCCTGCCGGGTTGGTCCAGGAGGAATCAGCGCCCAGGGTGTTTGTCGGATTTGCCACCCCGGCTGTGCCAAGGCTCAAGGGTGTGCCGACTTCTGAAAGATAGAAGCCCGCAGCAAGTACTGACTGGGTTGCCAGCAACCCCGTCACCAGAAATACAGATTTGCAGATTGTTCCAAAATTACGGTTTTTCATACAGGTTCTCCAAAAAGCAGGGGGGCCACAACACCGGGGCAGCATTCGATGCTGCAGGGGCGGACTTGCCCGCGAACAAGGTTTGTATCCATCGATTCGCGGGCAAGCCCGCTCCTGCAATGTATTTCAACTAGCGCAGTGTACAGGCGCCAAAAATAACCACAGCAAAACCATCCCCTGCAGTCGTCATCACCATCTGTCCAGTCGTCTCATTGATTGACATGGTCCAGCCTGCGCCGTCCCTGACATCCTTGATGCCGTCATCGGCACCCTGCAACATCAGCTTGCCATCAAGGTGTTCCACGCGTTCGATAGTGGTTGTTGACGTCAAACCACTTTCCGGTGCCGCACTGATCAGTTTCTCGCCGGTATTGATCTGGAAAAAGTTCGGCAGATTGACGCTGCCAGGCGAAACGTTCACACAGTCCGTACCCGCAATGCATTCTGATGCATACTGGTTCGCGCATAACATGATTTTGTTGCCGTCAAACGGTTCCGCCACAGCGACTGCAGAGAGTGCCAGTGAACTCGCCAAAATAGCCAGTTGATTTACTTTTTTCATGTCCGTATCACTCCCTTACTTGACGGTATAACCACGACCTTCCAGGCAAGCTGAATAGGCACGGTTGTAATTGTTCCGATTATTGGCGTAGTTGGCAGATTCCTTCTGTTCCCAGTCTGACCGCTTCTGCTTGGTCTTGGTATTCTGGCTGCTCTGCCGTACACCACCAATCAGGCCACCGGCGAGTGCACCGCGTTTTGCCGACTTGCTGCTATCACCGAGGATGCCGCCGACGACCGCGCCACCCAGCCCGCCCCTAACGGCACCACCTGATTTTTTCTGACCCTTCGGTGGCGCTGATGAGGTTGTTGGCAAGGCCATCGGGTCAAAGCCGGTATCATTTTTCGCCCAGTTGTAGCACTCAAACTTGTCCTTATCCTGCTGCTCGGCACTTTGACCCTTGGCCGGGTATATATAAAGTTCCTGCGCGACTGCCTGACCAGCCACCAGCAGTGTCAACAAACTGTAGATCGTCGTTCGTAATAAATTATTCATTCCTGCTCTCCCTGTATTCTGGCCCTGGCCATTGATTATCAGCCGCCGTCCCGGGAACCTGCACACCCGGCATCCCGGCATCCCGGCAAGACCAGAATAGTAGCTTGTTGCAGAGGGGAAATCACCTGCAGGAGGAAGATGCGAATCAAATCGCCGTAAAAAACATCGATATGTTTAATGTTTATCTCACTTGCAGTGGCCGCACACACCTCTCCCAAAACAACGAGGATTGGTGCATACTCTGCCGCCGCAGACACACCAACCATCCAGCAACAGACCTACACAGGAGCAGCACGATGACCGACAGCAGCGCTACACTTCACCACCACCGCGTCCCGGTTGCAGGAATGCGGGTTTTGGCCGCCGTCCTCGCCGCCACTCTGGCAGTCCCTGCTTGCACCACCACAAACCCCTACACGGGCGAGGAAGAAATCAACAAGACCAGCAAGGGTGCCGGGATCGGCGCACTGGCAGGACTGGCAACCGCAATTCTCATTGGCGGTAACCGCAAGGCACTGCTGCTCGGTTCCGGGATCGGTGCCCTGGCGGGTGGCGGCATTGGTCTTTACATGGATAAAGAGGCCGACAAGTTGCGGATGCAGTTACAAAGCACCGGTGTCAGCGTCACCCGCAATGGCGATAGTATTATCCTGAACATGCCAGGTAACGTGACCTTTGCAAGCGACTCCAGCAACATCTCCGCCGATTTTTACAAGGTTCTTGATTCCGTGGCCCTGGTATTGAATGAGTTCGAAAAGACCTACATAGATGTTGTCGGGCATACCGACAGCACCGGCCCACTCGAGCACAATCAGAAGCTCTCCGAGGCCCGTGGCAGCAGTGTGGCACGCTACCTTGAATCCCAGAAAGTCGTCTCGCAGCGCATCATTACCCGGGGTGTGGGACCCGCACACCCCATCGCAACGAATGACACCCCCGAGGGTCGTGCCCTGAATCGTCGCGTGGAGATCATCCTGACCCCCCTGACCTAATACTCTTCAACCTAAAGATATCATCGCCACGGAATCCACGGAAAAACACGGAAAAATAAAAGCATTAATAGACTTCTTTCCGTGTCCTTTCGTGGATTCCGTGGCCATTTTTTATAACTGCTTATTCATTACTCATTGACTTTTCTGTATTTTTCATTCTGCGCCCGCTGAGGGAGCCTGTGGATATCTACCGCCAGAGGCTTATAAAGTCCTTGAAACATTAAGGGATCTTTCCTATCCTTCGCCCCGCGCGATGAGTTCCTCATCACATCATTTTATTTAAACCGCTAAACGCAGGGCAATATTGAGTCACCCTCACCCTGATTTGCAGCGGGCAAAACCAAAAGCAGGAAGATGAACATGGCAATATTCTTAAGATCGATTTTACTGGCTATTACCTCAGCCGCATTGCTGGCGGGTTGCGCAAGTACCCCAGACAGCCCGGCACCCTCGACACCAGTGAGTACCGATACCTCGGGCTACAACTACCCGATCAAGAATCCCTACGAAGCAACTGTTCTGGGGACGCCCCCTGCTGATGTCTACAAGTGGGATAATCCCCGCAAGGTCAAGAAAAAGATCCTGACAGTAAACCTGGAAAAGGACCTGAATGATATTACCCTTGCCGGTGCCTATGGACTGGCAGACATGAAACTGCTGTTCGCCAGGCAAGAAGGCCCGGCACCGCTCATTTTCGTCATCGCCGGCACCGGTGCGGCCTATAACTCACCGAAGGTCCTGTTCCTACTCGACACCTTCTACCAGGCCGGCTATCACGTCATCACCATTTCATCCCCCACCAAGCCACCCTTCATGGCAGCCGCGTCCAGCACCCACATGCCGGGCCTGACGAACTACGATGCCGAAGACCTGTACAAGGTGATGACAACGGCCCTGGACAAGGTCCAGGATGACATCGAGATCACTGAAAAATATGTCACCGGTTACAGTCTTGGCGGCATCGATTCTGCCTTTGTGGGCTATCTGGATACCCAGCGCAAGCAAATCAATTTCGACAAGGTATTGATGATCAACCCGCCGGTGAATCTCTACACCTCCGTATCCAATCTTGATGCACTTATTCCTGAATATGTAAAAAGACACCCGGATGCAACTGGAGCGAAACTCTTTGCAGATGTCTTTGAACGGGTGGGCAGGTATTTCAATGAAAGCGGCGGTGGTGTCAAGTTCGGACCGGAAACCCTGTTTGAAATTCAAAAGAGCGACCAGGCATTGCCGACGGACGATGTGGCGGTACTGATCGGTATTTCATTCCTGTTTTCATCGGCTGATCTGGCCTTCACCTCGGACGCCCTGAATCACACCGGCTGGATTATCCCGGCAGACGAGAATTACAGCCCGGTTTCCAGTCAAAGTGGCTACTGGTACAAACGCTCGTTGCGCTGGCGCTTCCTTGACTACTTCGACAAGATGGTCGTCCCCTGGTGGCAGGAACGTCATCCCGGCGACACCCAGGAAGACATCATTCAGAAGGTCAGCCTGTTTGCCATCGAAGATTATCTGCGCAACAACCCGTCTGTCGGTGTCATGACCAACCAGGACGACATCATCCTGGGTCCTGGTGATATCGAGTACCTGCAGTCGACACTGGGTAACCGCGCCAAGATTTACCCCTCTGGTGGTCACTGCGGCAACATGGATTACAAGGATAATGTTGCCTACATGCTCGACTTCTTCAACAACTAAACACACCAGCGAGAATACAAAATGATTACTTACTTACGTCAATTACTACCTCTCGCCATGGTCGCCGGCGTGTGGTTTGCTGCAGCAACATCACCCGCTTTTGCAGCGGCTGATATCAGCGAACTGGGCGACATCAGCAAACTGCGCGACCAACAGTTTTATATCGATAAAGAGGCACGTGCCAACCCCCTGGACTTTCTCGATGTCTATGACCCGCTGGAACCAATGAACAAACGCGTCTATGCCTTCAACCGCCTGTTCGACGAGTATGTGTTTTTACCGGCTTTGGGTGCTTACCGCTTCGTCTTCCCGCAGTTCGTCCGTAACCGCTTCCAGGACTTCTGGGCCAATATCGGTGAGATTCCGAACATCTACAACTCGCTCTTCCAGCTCAAGATCGAAAGAACCGTCGTCAGTTCCTGGCGCCTGGTCATCAATTCCACCGTCGGAATCCTTGGCCTGTGGGATCCGGCCACCGAATGGTTTGAAATAGACCGTGCCAATGAAGACTTTGGACAGACACTGGGACACTGGGGTGTCGGTGCCGGCCCCTTCCTGGTACTGCCAATCTTTGGCCCCAGCAACCTGCGCGATACCACCGGACTGGTCACCGACTACGTCGTCGAAAAAGAGATCGATTTTCTGGGCGTCAGGGAAGCACAGTCACGTTATGATCTCGGCGGCTGGTTACTGAAAGGTGCTGATGCCCTGAACCAGCGCGACATCAACCATTTCCGCTACGGCATGCTGGGCTCACCGTTCGAGTACAACAAGGTGCGCTACCTGTTCAACCAGCAACGTGAATTGTTGATTGCTGATTAACCGCGGTTAAAGCAACCCCAAAAAGACCCGCTCCATGCGGGTCTTTTTTTTCCCCGAAAAATTAATAATATGTAGGATGTAGCATGGCAAAGCAACGCATCCTGCGGCACAGTTTACCGGCACAAATAAACAGTTCATGGTGATCCATTGGCAAACGACCCGTTAACCGCCCTCTTGCTCCTGTCCTGTCCCGACAATGTCGGACTGGTTTCAAGAATATCCCATTTCATTTTTGAACGGGGTGGCAACATCCTTGATCTCGATGAACACGTTGAGCCGGATGACGGGATATTCTCCCTGCGCATCGCCTGGGATATGAAAAATTTTTCTATTTCGCCAGCAGATCTTGATGCTGCCTTTACCCCGCTTGCAAAGGAATTCAATGCCCAGTGGAATATCAGCTTTCTGGAGAAACGGCAAAAGATCGCCCTGTTTGTCTCCCGGCATGACCATTGCCTGCAGGAAATTCTGTGGCGACACAGTATTGGCGAATACGCGGTGGACATACCGCTAATCATTTCCAATCATCCTGATCTCAAGCCATTGGCCGAGCACCATTCCATCCCGTTCCATGTCTTCCCGATTACTGCGGAAAACAAACTGCAACAGGAAGCAGACGAGCTGAAACTATTACAGGAACACGCCATCGATACGGTTGTTCTGGCCCGTTATATGCAGATTCTGTCGCCACAGTTCATCCAGCAATACCCGGACAACATTATCAATATTCACCACTCGTTTTTACCCGCATTCATTGGCGGGGACCCGTATAAGCAGGCGCACCAGCGAGGCGTGAAAATAATCGGCGCCACCAGCCATTTTGTCACCGAGGACCTGGATACCGGACCCATCATCGAACAGGATGTCATCCAGATATCGCACCGGGATACTGTCAGTGATTTAAAAAGGAAAGGCAGGGATCTGGAGCGACTGGTGCTGGCACGGGCACTGCAGTTTCATACCGAATACCGTGTCCTGGTTTGTGGCAAGAAAACGATTGTTTTTCAGTAGCAGGAGGACAAGCCATGATGGGTACGTCGCTGCGCTTCTTTACCCATCCTACAAAACTACCGCGCCAATAATGTAGGATGGGTAAAGGAACGCAGTGACGTACCCATCAAATACAGCGCACATCAGTCTGTTAGCGTACCTTCCAGTCCGGATAAAGGGGTGACAAACCATCCTGCCGTGCTGGAC
>Ga0209633_10006177_pt1 | contig 10289 bp, 9 predicted proteins | sample Cruoilmetagenom1_FD_187290 | JGI IMG/M metagenome (GOLD analysis project Ga0209633, IMG submission 187290) | Oil polluted marine microbial communities from Coal Oil Point, Santa Barbara, California, USA - Sample 1 (SPAdes) (version 2) | ecosystem: Environmental > Aquatic > Marine > Oil seeps ... | reverse complement strand
CATATCTTCATCTTTACTTTCCTTCCACTCCTGAAGGGACCGCCAGTCTATTCATAGAATAAATCGTTCTGCGTACAGCACGAATGACGTTACAATTAATCTCCGGCAATTAACCAGTTGCAGATGATCTTTATCATTTCGTATAAGCGCTGACTTTGATAGCCTCTTACTGCGGCAATTACCGATTAAGGGCTTCATACCATGAAGATTAAGCATGCCTTTATCCTCGTTATACTGTCAGGTCTATTTTCATATATCTCCGGTACAGTTTCTGCCGAATTATATTTTATTGATGCCCATAGCCAGGTTGACGAAGAAATAGATCGGGTTGAACTCATCCAGAGAATGGATACAGCGGGTATCAGGAAAACCATTTTATCTGCCAGAAGACACCGTCGGGCTTTTGATGTTGCAGACTGGGCGGAGGCCAACCCGGACAGACTTATTGCCTCCGTACGGGTAAAGAGTAAACATTATGTCAAAAACACCCGCAAGTTTTACAAAAAGATTAGAAAGCAGGTAAAGAGTGGTCGCTTTAATGCCGTGTCTGAAGTCCTTCTGTATCACGCCAAAAAAGGGGAACTGGCACCCGAGGTTATTATCTATCCGGATGATGAGCGCGTGAAAACTGTACTGGATGCGACGAGAACGAAAGGCTGGCCTCTGGTAATCCATATTGAGTTTGCCGCCATTTATGGGAGTATGCGTCAAAATTTCTACGACAAAATGCAGACCCTCCTGTCTGAAAATCCTGAGCAGCCTTTTTGTCTGATACACATGGGTCAGCTCAATACCAGAGCTGTCGAAGAACTTATCAATCGGCATAATAATCTTTACTTTATTGCCGCACATAGTAACCCACTAGCCGTAAAACGCTCCCGTCAACCCTGGGTTAATATGTTCCAGGCAAAGGAATTGTCACCAGACTGGAAATCGCTCATCATCAAGCACCCTGACCGATTCATTTTTGCCCTTGATAATGTCTGGGCCGAACACTGGCGCAATGACTACAAGGAACAGGTTGAGATATGGCGACATGCCTTACAAGCATTGCCGGATAATATCGCACATGCCGTCGCGCACGGAAATGCAGAGCGTTTATGGCGTATTGGCAAGTAAATTAAAATGCAGCGTAACAGGCTATTTATTCGACGCGTCATCGAGCATTTTTCGTGGCGGCCAGGTTTCACTTCTTGATTCGCGTTTTATCTTATGTTCCCTGGCAGAAATAACAAGTTCATGAATTTTGTCGTAAAAATCACTTAACCGGAATGGCTTTTCCAGATACGCACCTTGCTGTTCGAGCAATGAAATATTGTATTCATCGTGAATACCGGTAATAAACAACACAGGCAGGTCTGCATGTAACGCTCTGGCCGCCAATGCAACCCTTGAACCAGGCATATCGGGAAGATGAACATCGATAATCGCCGCATCATAGGCTGAGGGGCTGATGCTTAACATTTTCAGGGCTTGATTGCCAAGCATATACCATTCAAACATGACACCGGAATGTTCCTGCAAGGCAATCTCATAGAGCTTTGCATACTCAGGGTCATCTTCGATAATCAGTACATTTAACATTATCTAATTATCGACGATAAAACATATTGCAGCATATCTATTTACCAAAGTTAACAATCTTTTTCTGATCAACCTCCATCTGAACTTTAAATAAATCGATTGCCACCTGAAACTAATAATTTAATATTAAAATACTTAATATCGATAGTTGAGATTAATTTACCAAATTTAGTCGGCATTCCAGATATGTCAGACGTCTGAAATAGCGACCGTAAATTCGCATTATGGCGAAAATGCCACATCTGTTGCTATATGTCATGTTACAACAACTCACTGCCATAAAATCATCAATATTTATCATATAATTAATGCTAATATTTATACTAAGTTCACAACACAATAATCATAAATATGTATCTCGATTCCTTTATCACTTCTGCCCTGCTGGTCCTGACCGCCACATCCATTGCGGTGATCCTGTTTCGATATTTTCGCCTGGGTTCAGTACTGGGTCTGCTGGTCGCCGGTATTATTATTGGACCATATTCACCCGGACCAATTCTGACCGAACATGTCGAGGATGTACGAAGCTTCACTGAGCTGGGTGTGGTGTTACTGCTATTTTTGATAGGTATCGAAATGAAGCCCAGCCGCCTGTGGGCCATGCGGCGTGACGTACTGGGCCTGGGTTCCCTGCAAATCCTGCTATCCGGTCTGGCCATTGGTGTTTATTTTCTCGTCTATCAACAGCGCTGGGAAGTTGCATTGTTAATCGGTATGACCTTTGCCCTGTCATCAACGGCCTTTGTCTTGCAACTCTTGCAGGAACGGGGAGAGATCGCCAGCAAGCAGGGTACCACCGCCTTTTCAGTTCTGTTGATGCAAGACATGGCCATCGTACCCCTGCTGGCCATTGTGCCGCTTATGTCTATTACCGGCCCCATGTCCAGTAGCGTGCCACGTTGGGAACAGGTCATCATTATTATTGGCGCCATTATGTTGTTAAGTGCCTTTGGCCGATTTGTCATCCCCTTTACCCTCAACCTGCTGGCCAAACAACGCAACAAGGAAGGCTTTTTACTGGTCGTGATCCTGGCAGTCATTTTTTCCGCCTGGGCCATGCACCTGGCCGGCGCCTCCATGGCATTGGGCGCCTTTATCATGGGGGTATCACTATCCAGTTGCCGCTTCCGGCATCAGATCCAGGCCTCGATTGAACCCTTCAAGGGTATCCTCATGGGTCTGTTTTTTGTCGCGGTAGGCATGTCAATTGACTTCCGCTCCCTGGCAATAGAAATCACCCTGTTTGCACAACATACTGCGGTAATCATCAGCCTGAAGATACTGATACTGTTTTTTCTGGTGATGGCATTTGGCTACTCACGAAAAATTGCGACCAAAGTGTCACTACTACTCGCCCAGGGCGGAGAATTCGGTTTTGTTTTATTCGGTTCGGCCAAGGCCTTGCAGGTTATCGACGATTCCACCTTTATTCATGCCATCGGCATCATTTCGGTCAGCATGTTGCTTACCCCGGTCATGGTGCATCTTGCCGACTGGTTAACCCGAAACATGACAAAACCGGATGAAGACTCTGGTAAAGGTTTCGAGGAATCCATCGACAACATCCCGATCGGCAAAGTCATCATCGGTGGCTATGGCCGCGTCGGTCATGCCGTGGCGGTATTATTACATAGCAGTGGCGTCCCATTTATCGCCTTCGACACCGATCCCAAACTGGTCAGACAGGGACAAAATGATGGTTTTCCTGTTTACTATGGTGATATCGGCGATCTGGATCTGCTCAATACCGCACATGCAGAACATGCCTTGCTGGTCATTCTCACCATTGATCATGGACCAACGGCTGAACGTGCCGTATCGCATATCCGCAACAGCTTCCCTTCCATACCGGTCATTGCCCGCGCCCGTGATCTGGCGGCGGTAACTCGATTGATGGAAGCCGGCGCGACTCACGCCTATCCCGAAGCCGTCGAAAGCAGTCTTCGCCTCGGTGGACTGGCTTTGCAGATCCTCAATATCCCTCAGGACAATGTTGATCTGCTGATGCGGGGTGTTCGATCGGATAACTATAAACTGGTTGAACCGCATAATAGTGACGGTGAGGGTTAATTTTTAAACCGCTGGCGCGATGATTGATCCAAGTCCGTTTTCGGATGGTTTGTGCAACTAGCAACTTAAGATCCAACATCTCACCAGTGAGACATAACAAAAATGAGATAAACTACTTCCCATGTCTGGCCGCTTCATCCTCGACACCAACCCCGAACTCGTCGAGTATTACTTCGAGCTGGATCACCCCGCGCCTGCCTTTCAAGCCTCCTGGAACATCCCCCCTAACAGTAATGTCCCGGTAGTCTGGCAAATGCCTGATAACGGTCGGGCCTGTACGCTGATGCATTGGGGTCTAATACCGCACTGGGCGAAGACCACCACATCAAAGTACAAGATGATCAATGCCAAGGCCGAAACACTGACCGAGAAACCGGCCTTTCGCCTTGCCTACCAACAACGCCGATGTTTGATCCCGACCACAGGCTTTTACGAATGGCATGCCACGGCCCATGGCAAGCAGCCTTACTATATTGGTATGCAGGACCACAGCCTGTTTGCCTTTGCCGGGCTGTGGGAGTACTGGGAGGGGGAGCAGACCATTAATTCATTTACGATTATCACCACAGTAGCGAATAAACTGATCGCCGACATCCATGAACGTATGCCACTAATTATTGACAAGGCCGATTTTGGTGTCTGGCTTGACCCGGCCAATCAGGACACCGAACAATTAAACAGCCTGTTGATACCCAATGAAATTGCATCCTTGCAAATGTACCCGGTCAGTAGCGAGGTGAATAATCCCCGGCATGATACGGACGAACTACTAAAGCCTGCCAATCTCTAACCCTTGTTACACTTGTCCGCACTTCTTTTAGCGCCAGCCATCTCCGAATCAGGCTTAGCGGTTAATCAATCCTACCCTGATGTTCACATATTTTTTATATCCATTAAAAATTAACCTTAATATAACTGCATGATTAAAGAAAATGGCCGCAACAGCCGATAGACTTATGGTTAACAAATCTTATCAAGGACTGAGATAAGGCATTGATGTGAAATGAAAAACAGGAAAATCACACCCACTGCCAGGGAAAAAGTCATGCGCGAGCGAGACTTTATTGTCTCCAAGACCGACCCCAAGGGCCGCATCACCTACGGCAACCGGATCTTTATCGAGTTTTCCGGGTATACGGAAAAAGAGCTGCTGGGCGCACAACACAATATCATTCGCCACCCGGATATGCCGCGGGCGGTTTTCTAGCTGTTGTGGGACACCATTACACAGGGTAAGGAGATCTTTGCCTATGTTAAAAATATGGCCAAAGACGGTTCATTTTACTGGGTGTATGCCAATGTTACAGCCGACTACGATGAGCAGGGCAATATCACGGGATATTTTTCCGTACGGCGCATGCCCAACCCCGATGCCGTCAATGCCGTGAGTCAGTTGTACAGCCAAATGCTGGCCGAGGAACAAAAGGTGGGTCCCAAGCAGGCCATCGAGGCTTCCAGCAAACTTCTGATGGATTTTCTAAATGATAAGGGGCTGAGTTATGAAGAACTCGTCATTAATCTCCAGGGCTAGTAAACTGGTTATGGCCTATACCTTGCTGCTATTCACCACAGCAGCCTATATCGGATTTAATTATCAAGTTGATTTTGTTTTGATGGGTCTTGGCGGACTTGCCATTATACTCACACTCTATGCATTGCGCAGTATCGCCTGTACCCGTGGCGCGGAAACTTGTCTGGATAAAATCCTTTATGTTACTTCGCAAATGAGAGAGGGCCGACTCAGCAGTCGTGTCACCCATATTCTTCGTGATGACACCATCGGTAAAATCGCCTGGGCTATCAATGACTCCCTGGATCAACTGGAAAGTTATTTTCGAGAGATCGACACCAGCTTCCGGTATGTGAGTAAGGGTGAATCCTTCCGTCATCCCCAGATTATTGGTATGCATGGCTTGTTGATCACATCCGTCGATGAGGTCAATACATCACTGGGGGCGATTATTGAAGTGAATAAAAATGCTCAAAAGATTGCCCTGCTCAATAAGCTGAGTCAATTGAATTCAACCAGTCTGCTTAAAAATTTGAAACAAAACCAGGAAGACCTGAGCAACGTCAACAACCAAATGGAATCGGTACAGAACATCTCGGGCAGCACTGTCGATATGGCCCTGCAGAGTAAACAGTCCATCGGCCAGGTGATCACCGACCTCAGCAAGATTAATGGGATGGTCAATCACATGGACGAGGCCTTCCAGCAACTGAATGAACACAGTGTGCGGGTCACCAAGGCCATCAAGGATATTATTGAAATCACTGAACAAACCAACCTGTTGGCCCTGAATGCCGCCATCGAGGCGGCCCGTGCCGGGGAACATGGCCGCGGCTTTGCCGTAGTGGCTGATGAAGTGCGCGCCCTGGCCAATCACACCAAGGAAGTGACCCAGGAGATCACCCCTGCTATCCAGGCCTTCAGTACAGAGGCTGAACGCATGATGAGTGACTCCCTGGCAATGAAACAAATAACCAATGAATCGAGTGAGACGGTAAGCCGTTTTGAAGAAAACTTTACTGAATTTGCCTCAGAATCACAACGTGCCCTGGAAAGTCTGACTTACGCACTGGATCTGAGTTTTGCCTCACTGGTAAAAATGGATCATATCATCTACAAACAGAACGCCTATCGTTGCCTGGGTGTAGAGGATGATAGCAATGAGGTGAAGGCTGTGATGGTTGATCACCACAATTGCCGGCTGGGCAAATGGTATGATACGGGCAATGGTGCCAAATCATTTGGCGCTATGCCCTCTTATCCCAAACTGGAACCACCCCACCAGGCCGTGCACAACAGTATTCATGAGGCCATCGGTTATGTTCACCAGGACTGGAGTATAAAACCTGTACTCCAGGAAAAACTTTTTGATTGTTTCATGCAGGCTGAGCAAGGCAGTGAAGAGATTATCAAAGTTTTAGACAGGCTGGTGATAGAACGCAGGAACCAGTACATGGAAAATAGCGCCGTCAAATCCGGAACCACCAGCAAAAACAAAACCGGTGAAAAGAATAATGATGTGTCGTTTTTTTAGTTTAGCGTTGTCTTAATCCTGGGTAGCCAGTAACGTAACGAATACTGTGTTGGCATTAATGATATCGACCTGTTTGAAACCGAGCACAGCCAGTTTCTCAAAATACCAGTCCAGGGGATACGTCGTCAGCACACCTTCGAGGCGTTGCTTCTTTTCCATGATTTGTTCTTCGGTCATGCCATTTTGACGTTTAAAATCATAATAGAGTTCATTTGCCAAGGCACTACCGGTTATCTTTTCCGTCAGTATCAATACGCCATTCTGGCTCAATGAATTTTTAATTGCCTTAAGATACTGTTCCCTGTCTTTTATAAAGTGCAGCACCCAGTTGGCGATCACGACATCGAAGGGGCCATGCTCGACAGGGAAGTTGTCAGATTGAATCAATGTCGCCAGGTCAAAGGATCTTGCCAGCATCTCGGCTGAGCTGTCTACGCCATAGAGGTTCGTAAAACCGGCCTGGTGCAGGGCATGCAAGGTTGTACCGGTGGCGCTGCCAACATCGATGATCCTGGGGTCTGGAATATCGAGCCGCTTGATAACCTGGATGGACAGGTCGATAACACGCTGGTAGTCGGGGATCTCCCGCCGCGCAATCGCTGCAAAATTCTCTGCAGCCGTTTTGTCAAATTGCCATTTTTTAATGATCTTAACCCGGATGACTTATTTGCTGTGCAAGTTGGCATTAATCCGATACAACATCTGCTGTACACTGATACGTATCATGTCTTTTTGCAATCGCTCGACTTCACCGCCAGAGGCCAACACGTTGGATGGATCAAATTTATATTCCCGTTTGCTACTGACCTGTTGCTCATGCACCAGTTCTGCACCTTTGGTATCCACAAGCCTGAAACGCAGTAGATAACTGATTTCATATTCACTGGCCCGACCACTGCTATCGGTAGCCAGAATACGTTTATCGGATTTTTCCGCCAAAATATGCAAGATTGCCGTGGTCTCGGCAGGACTGCTCACCAAGGTGCTATTTGTCCCCTGAAAGGCATTGTGAATTGCAATGCCCAATTCACTATAACGGGCCGTCCCTTGAACATAAAGCTTTTCCATCGAGGGTGGAAAGTCATAACTGCCACGCAAACGCCAGCCGCAGCCTGAAGACAGTAACGAGTAGCAAGTCACGAGTATCGAGAAAAGCACAAACCAACTCCTGATACCAGTCCTATCTGTCATTAGATATCCTTGTCTCATATTAATAATTCCAAACAGCTTGATTTAAATAATTATTTAACAACAATGTTCACCAGTTTGCCGGGCACGACGATCACCTTCATTACTGCCTTGCCATCGATAAAGCGTTGTACGTTGTCATCCGCCAAGGCGGCCTTTTCGATTTCATCACGTGACGCATTGGCGGCAACGGCAATTCGGCCGCGCAATTTGCCATTCACTTGCACGACGACTTCAATGGTGTCGCGCACCAGGGCCGATTCATCCACTTGCGGCCAGGCGGCGTTGAGCACGTCATCACCGTAACCCAGTTTGCGCCACAGGATATGGCTGATGTGAGGGGCAATGGGTGACAGCAGGCGTAATAAAATACTGTAGCCCTCATTCATCAGGTTTGCATGACCCTCAAGCTCCGGTATATCAGACAGCGCATTCATGATCTTCATGCAGGCCGCGACCACGGTATTGAACTGGAACTTGTCGAAATCGGCCAGGGCCTGTTGCAGGTGTTCATGCAATTCGCGTCGGGCTGATTTCAGTTTTTCATCAGCACTGTTCCAGACAACATGAGTGGCCTGGGCTTGCCTGATATTATCAGCCTGTGTTTCGCCAAAGGCCCATACCCGCTTCAGAAAACGATAGGCACCTTCCACCCCCGAATCAGACCACTCCAGACTTTGTTCCGGTGGCGAGGCAAACATCATAAACAGACGCGCGGTGTCAGCGCCGTAGTGTTCGATCAAGCCCTGGGGATCGACGGTATTGCCCTTGGACTTGGACATCTTGGCGCCATCTTTCAACACCATGCCCTGGGTCAGCAGCTTGGTAAAGGGTTCATCGTACTTGATGAGCCCGACATCGCGCATCAGTTTGTTAAAAAAGCGGGCATACAACAAATGCAGGATCGCATGTTCGATCCCGCCGACATACTGATCCACCGGTAACCAGTAATTGGCCCGCTCATCGAGCATGGCCTTGTCGTTATCACGTGAAGTATAGCGGGCGTAATACCAGGAAGACTCCATAAAGGTATCGAAGGTATCGGTTTCGCGCTCGGCCTTGCCGCCACACTTGGGACAAGTGGTGTTATAGAAAGAGGGCATTTTCTTCATCGGCGAGCCCACACCATCGAGCTTCACATCTTCCGGTAACACCACCGGCAGGTCTTTATCGGCGACCGGCACCTCACCGCATTTTTTGCAGTGGATGATCGGGATTGGCGCACCCCAGTAACGCTGACGTGACACCCCCCAGTCGCGCAGACGATAAGTCGTACGCTTCTTACCCTGGCCTTTTTTATTGAGGTATTCGGCGATCTTGTCAAAGGCCTGTTGTGAAGTAAGACCGGTAAATTCACCCGAATCGATCAGCACACCCTTGTCGGTAAAGGCGGCTCTTGACAGATCGACTTCAGCTTTGTCTTTTGGTCCAATCACCTGTCTAATCGGCAAACCATATTTGCTGGCAAATTCCCAGTCGCGTTGATCGTGCGCCGGTACGGCCATCACCGCGCCTTCACCATACCCCATGAGGACAAAGTTGGCGATGAACACCGGCACCTTGTCACCCGTGATCGGATGAATGGCCTTCAGCCCGGTATCGATACCCTTTTTCTCCATGGTCTCGATGGTCGCTTCGGCGGTACCGGTTTGCTCACACTCTTTAATAAAGGTCGCGATATTAGGATGTTGCTGACCGGCTTCGGTGGCCAGGGCGTGTTCGGCGGCGACGGCCACATAGGTAACACCCATCAGGGTATCGGGCCGGGTGGTAAAGACTTTGAGTTTATCCTTGTGGTCCTCAACATTAAACACGACTTCCACACCCTGCGACTTGCCGATCCAGTTGCGTTGCATGGTGCGCACCTGCTCCGGCCAGCCATCGAGTTTATCCAGGTCAGCCAGCAACTCATCGGCATAGTCGGTGATCTTCATAAACCACTGCGGAATATCCTTACGCTCCACCGCGGTGTCACAGCGCCAGCACTTGCCTTCGATGACCTGCTCATTGGCCAGCACGGTCAGGTCATTCGGGCACCAGTTGACCGGGGAGGTCTTTTTATAGACCAGACCTTTTTTATACAAACGGGTAAACAGCCATTGTTCCCACTTATAGTAATCGGCATCACAGGTGGCCAGTTCCCGGTCCCAGTCATAGCCCAGCCCCAAACGCTTTAACTGGCCACGCATGTAGTCGACATTTTCCCGGGTCCATTTGGCCGGGGGTACTTTATTTTTGATGGCGGCATTTTCCGCCGGCAGACCGAAGGCATCCCAGCCCATGGGCTGCAGCACGTTCTTGCCCAACATGCGTTGGTAGCGGCTGATCACATCACCGATGGTGTAATTACGCACATGGCCCATGTGCAGCCGACCACTGGGATAGGGAAACATGGACAGG
>Ga0209633_10006176_pt1 | contig 10295 bp, 8 predicted proteins | sample Cruoilmetagenom1_FD_187290 | JGI IMG/M metagenome (GOLD analysis project Ga0209633, IMG submission 187290) | Oil polluted marine microbial communities from Coal Oil Point, Santa Barbara, California, USA - Sample 1 (SPAdes) (version 2) | ecosystem: Environmental > Aquatic > Marine > Oil seeps ... | reverse complement strand
TCAGGCACACCAGGGATACCTGTCAAGATTCCTTTTGTTGAAGGTGTTTGTAGGAGTTCTGGTAATTTAGAGTCTTTAGTGAGACCTTCTGCGATTTCGATACCACAAAATTCACGTTCACCTTTTTCATATGCACGCCACATTGAACCAGTGATATACTGACGACAGATTGCTTCGATCATCACTGGATTCGCTTTTTGTACTATCCAAACAAAAGGATGTGGGATATCAAGGATATGGCTATCAGCAAGTCCTTGCTCTTTAAACAACTTAAACCAATGATTTGAGATAGCATTTAAAGCGGCACCTTTACCCGGTACACCCTGCATATCTCCTTCACCTTTCCAAATACAGTCAAAAGCAGAAATACGATCACTAATAACCATAATCGCCAAAGGTGTATCAAGAGGTATATCATAGCCTTTTTCTTTAATCAAACGTTTACTATCAGCCTCTGTTAACCAGTAGACAGAGCGTACCTTACCACTATGTACTGGTAAATCCGTACGGATTGGGAGATCATTATTTACCGCTAAAACTTTGTCCGCTAAATTCATTAAAATACCTTCATATTACTTTACTATTTTCTACATAAATAGCTTATTTTCCTTATTTGAGTACAGTTATACTTTTTACAATAAAACAGTCAAATGGTTTAAAAAATTATTTTACCAAAATATATATTGACTTGCACTGCGTAAAATTCACCCTTTGCATGAATATCAAATTTTAGATAGAAAACGAAAAATTATGCAAAAACCATCACCATAGTTTTCATGGTTATTTTATTTCTATGATTTTAATACCACTTCATAATATTTCAAAATATCATTTTGGCTGTAGTATCCGAAAAAAGTACCTCTTCTACCGGTGTCAACATACCATACCATTTATAATTATACTTACTATCAAACCCTTCTGAAACAATACTATTCTCATAAAGTCTAGTAAGTTTCATCCCATCTTTTCGTGTCGTATGCATGGCAATATTTTCTATGCTCTTTCTTTGCTCAAAAATAAATAACATAGCTTTGACCGTCAACATCGCCATAATTTGTGAATTCATCCCAAAAAATGTGTGCACCAAATAAGTACCTTTCTTTTCTAAAAGAAGCAAATCTTCTGTTACTATAGAAAATACAGACTGTTTATTTTGAATCACTTGTTTGGCTAATTGGGATGAAATCTTTAGCATCATGATATGCCCAATATGCGCCCCGTCAAGCTCACAGCCTAGAAAAAAACTGCTTTCATGCATAGCCCATCCTCGAAGTCTTGCAAGTTCTAATGCATAGTAATGATCAGCATGATTTGCCAACTCAATATCAAGAACATACGAAAGCTTTTCATCAGAACACTTTTCTAAACTTGAAAAAGTATACTGATTCATATCAACTTTAAAAGATGGTAACGTTCCTATCACTTCATCACATTGATACTCCAATATCTCACTCAATGGCACAATCATCGTCATCAATATATCTTTGATATGTGCATTGCACACTTCATCATCTAAGTTTCCATGTTCATATATATAGTGAAGCAGTGCCTTTTTCTTTTGAATACTAGGAGTTGTTACACCTGTTTCCCAACGACTTAGCGTCACAGGATTGAGATCGATAAAATGCTCAGAAAAAAGTGATAGCTCTAATACAAAAGCTTTTTGCGTAAGATTACCTCTTTGACGACATAAACGTAATAGCTTGGAATATGCTGTCATAGAGTATCCTTGAAAATATTTTATCATTTTGAAAGTTATAATTTTCAAAAATAGAAAGAAATATTATCATCTTCAAAACAAATGGTTCAAAAAGTGATATTTACATATTTTTTTATCTGCTGTAGAATTAGTTATTCGGATATAAAAGGAGGATGTTATGAAACGATTTTTAAAACCAAGTATCGCAAGTGCATGTTGTATCGCGTTGGTTAATGTTGTTGGGTGTGGGAGTCCGTCGGATGAGGGATTGAGCGACTTAGGGGAAAATACTGGTGTTGTTGCATCTGTTGCGCCAGTGAGTAAAAGCGTCACCAACTTAACGCCTACGACTACTTTGGTGAACTCAGCTGGTGTGCAGATAACCATTCCTCAAGGTGCCGTACCGAAAGCATTGGATGGTAGTGATCAGCCACTTGTGTTAAGTTTAGAAAAAAAGGCACCTATAAATACCGTTGCTTTACCAGGAGGATTTACTCCGGTTGGTGAAAGTTGGCTATTAGGTCCGCAAAACTTTATTTTTACTCAACCTATTGGTTTGGAGATACCATTCTCAGCAGAAGACGGCAAGTCATATGCGATATTTCATTATAATGGAGAAGCGCAGAAATGGGAGCAATTAGCAAGTGTTAGTAATGACACTAGTGCAGACACTTTGTTGTTAGCAAGAACAAGAAGAGAAAATGAAGGTGTTACTTCTTTTTCTGATGGTGCTCGCTTTACAACAACTAGATTATCAGGCTATTTTAGGACAGGAGTGGCTACTCCGGAGAGATTTGATCCACAAAGGACAGGTTTGTTAACGCTAAAAAACTATTACACAGTTCAAAAGAGATACGTTAATTATTGTATCTTGAAAGATTCTTCTATATTGAAGTATTCAAATCAGCATCTTAGTAATTATTCCACATATGGGATACTTGGAGATGGAGGAGATATGGGAACTGTTGCAAATTTAGAATTACCTCAAGGTACTTATACTATTCAATTAGGTCGAACAAAGGGAGACACAGTTAGCCGAGATGAAAGAGCTCAGTGTGATGGGTGGTTTGAAAAAGTTTTTTCTATAACCGGTACTGGATATATTATATGGGAGGACGGAAAATCACAAGCTAATTCCCCTGATGAAACTATTCCTGCAACTAATGCAAATTTTGCTTTAAGTAGTGATGAGATTAGTGGAGGTGGAGATGGCTGTACTCCATGTGCCAGTACTTACCCACCTCCCTCAGCACTATATGGTGTTGGAAATATAGGCGCTACACTAAATTGGTCAAATAGAGTTGCAGACATGGATATTTCTCTTACCACTCCGAGTGGTGAAATCATTGATTTTAATGAGCCTCAGTCAGTAAATGGTAAAATTGAACTCGATGTTGACAGAATGTGCACAAATATAGCCGTAGGTGATTTAACTGAAAACATCTATTCAAAAGCAGAGGATTCTATAGCTAGTGGTACTTATACAGTCACAGTAACACTGTATAATTATTGTGATAACTCTGATGCGACACCTATTCCTTATAGCCTTCGTCTTGTCGAAAATGGTCGTATCCAGACTTATACAGACACATTAACTGGAACTAAAAGTTCTCATTCGTATTCTTTAATTCTACGTCAACCATAATAAAAATCTGCCTCTTTGAGGCAGATTTTGAAAAGCCCTATATTTGAGAGGAATAAGTGGTATTATTATCACAAGATGTACATGACCTGTTTGAGAATTCAACTCTATAATTTCGCACTTTTGTTGATTTGAACATGCCCTTATCAGGTTCTCTGCACCTTTTAAAAACCTGTGTCTGTATTCTGATATACATACTATATAGTATTGGCACTGCCATGTAATCTACTCAAAGCGTAACTCCATTCTAAATTACAACTTGGCCCTCTTCAGTATATTTTTCAAAATTCAATTTGTAGGGTTCTTGAACTCTAATTTTGTCCTAGAGAGAAGGTTTTTTATGCTGGAATAAATAAAATATGGTATCTTAAAGTTAAGGTACTACACTTTAAAATAGGAAGTTTTTACTTTTTAAATAAAAATCTCATATGTAATTCGCTATAATCCCTCTACAAATCAAATATAAGGAATTTTAATGGCAACAGTAACATTTAAAAATGACACAGTATGTAATTTAGCAGGAACAGAGATCAACGTAGGTGACACAGCACCAGTAGTAACAGTAGTAAACTGTAACCCAATGCTTCAAGATGAGCAAGTTGGTGGAAGTGATAAAGTACAGATGGTAGTAGTAGTACCTTCACTAGATACGCCAGTATGTGACGCAGAGACAAGAAGATTTAACACAGAAGCTTCATCAATCGATGGTGTAGAAGTACTTACAGTATCTATGGATCTTCCATTTGCAGCGGCTAAGTTTTGTTCAACTGCAGGTATTGAAAACTTAAAAGTATGTTCAGATTTCAGAAACAAAGATTTCTCAAACGCATATGGTATGCTTTTAGCTGATGGTCCTCTTGCTGGTGTTACTGCAAGATGTATCTTCGTTATCGGTAAAGATGGAAAAGTTGCTTATAAGCAACTAGTACCTGAAATCACAGCAGAGCCAGATTACGCAGAAGCTATTGCAGCAGCTAAAGCAGCAGCATAGTCTTTACATCTTATAGTACTAAGGAGCTTTGCTCCTTAGTACTATACTACGCTGAGATTACTTAGCATAGTACTCTTGCGCAAATGAACCGCGCTTTTAATAGAACTTTCTACTTTTTAACAAACAATCTCTTTATTTTCTATATTAAGACAATTTTTATCTTAATTAGATATAATTGTACTTGTATTTAAAATAAATTACTATTTTAATACTGCTATATACGAGGGGATATGGTGTGACGCTTTGTTGCACCATATTATTTGATATTCTTATATACCTTAATCTATCCTAAATTTTAAAACTTATATTTAATTATTTTTTAAATTATGACCGGATATAATGTCCGATAATAATTTTTATAATGAAAAGGAAATTACCAAATATGAAAAAATATATAGCCGTATCATTGCTTACAGCAGTGGCATTAACAAATGTACAAGCAAAAACAAATATAGACGAGTTGCCTTTGGCAAAAACGATTCCAGTTGCTACTTCAGGTGAAATAACAAAAGTTGCAAGCATTGCGCTTGAAGATAGAGTACAGAGTTTAGAAGAACAACTAAAAAAATCTGATAAAAAATATAAAAAACTTAGTAAAAAACTAAACATGGTAAAAGCACACGATGCTTTTGATAATATCAAGTTTAGTATAGACTTTAGAAATAGTATTGATACTATCAACTATAAGTATCATGATTATGGTGCGTTATCAGGTTCAGAAGCTTCAAATAGTGCTTTATTATCAAGTAGATTATACTTAAATATGAAATCCAAACCAATGGACAAATTAACTTTTTATGGTCAAATGGCAATGTATGGTACTTGGGGCGGTAGTCACTTATCTCATGATATATCTTTAAAGGATTGGTCAGAGTCTTCTAAAACAACAGATTCTGTTTTTAGAATCAGACAAGCTTTTATTAATTGGGCTGATACTTTGGGGGAAGATGGTATCCCTTACTCTTTATCTATTGGAAGACGCCAATCAACAGATGGTTTTTTGGCAAATCACAGAGAAAATTATGATAAACCAGGATCGCCTTTAGGGCATATCACTAATATGGAAGTTAATGGTGTTATGGCACAGCTGAATTTAGAGAAATATATACTTCCTGGAACTTTTATCAAATTTGTATATGGTAGAGCACATACAGGTGGTATCGATACACTTAATGATGTAGGTGGTTATGCGCCATATGCACAAGATGAAGCAGATTTAGATGAAAATGTAGACTTTTTTGTAGTTCTTGGTAGCTTATATAATGATGGTCAATATAATCTTATGTATGAAAATGCAACAATTTTTGACACAAAAGGGGCAAGAACTGGTACGGTTCCAACAGGGGCTGCTTTACCTGAAGGTGGATTTAATAAATCGCTTGATGCAGGTACTGCTAACTTAACAGCACTCTCTTTACAAGTAGATGGTATCGGTGATGAAATTAATGATTTTCTCGATAATACAACAGCATTTGCATCGATTGCGATGACCAACTATGATCCAGAGAGTGGACATCAACTTTTAGGTTCAACTGAGAGTGAGATGGGTACGGGTTACTGGGTTGGTGCAACTATCCCTGATATGCTTACAGATGATGGTAAGTTTGGTTTTGAGTATAACCATGGTTCACAGTACTGGACACCTATCACGTGGGCAGAAGATACAGCTATCGGTTCAAAAGTAGCAGTGCGTGGTTCTGCGTATGAAGCTTACTGGAACTTTAACCTTTTTGGTGTAAAGAACTTGGCTTCACAAATCAGATATACTCATATCCAACATGACTATACGCCAAGTATCAGATGTGCGGGTTGGGTGACACCAGCACCAGTTGATATCGAAGCAGATGATGTAAGATTTTTTATCCGTTATAGTTACTAGCGTTACATAAGAAGACTTTATTTAAAAGATAAAGTCTTCTTTCCTTTCTCAATTTAAAATAAATTTTTTTGACATTCTTAATCTATAATATTATACAATTTCGCACATAATCTAGAATTATAAAGGGAAAATGGATGAAGAAATATATAGTTATGTCTATGGCAGCAGCATTTGTCGTGACAAATGTATCAGCAGCGGATTTAAAAAGTGTGCCTATGGCAAAAACATATGCAGTAAATACTGGGGCTACAGCAGTAGCAACTCCTGCACCTGCTGTAGTACCAACAGTTGACTACAATGCAAAAATCGAGAAATTGGAAAAAAGTCTTAAAAAACTTAAAAAGCAAGTTTCATCAGTAAAAGCACATGATGCGCAAGATAATATCAAGTGGAGTATTGACTTTAGAACATCTTTAGATAGTATCGAGTACAAAACAGCTGCAGGTCTTACACATAAAAATGACTCAATCTTTTCAAACAGACTTTGGTTAAACATGGCTTACGCTCCTAGTGACAATATGATTTTCAAGGGCCAGTTAGCATATAACAAAGCATACGGTGCTTCACCAAAAGGTATGATGGGTATGGATCAAAGAGGAAATTCACACTCATATGATGCTTTTGACTGGGTAACAAATGAAAACTTAACAGATGATACTGTCAAAGTAAAAGAGGCATACTGGTTATATATGAGTGAGTCGCTCTTTGGTTCTGATATAGATTGGACAGCATCATTTGGTAGACGTCCTTCTACAAATGGTTTTCTTGTAAGTCTTCGTGACAATGATAAACCTGCTTCACCTATGGGACATATGATAAATATGGAGTTTGATGGTGCAAGTTTTAAGTTTGGTCTTGAAAAAGTAACGGGTGTATCTGGTATGTACTGGAAACTATGTCTCGGTCGTGGTCTTACAAATGCAAGAGCTAGATTTAACATGGATACTGGATTTGCTTCTGCGGGTGACTACTCAGAAGATAAGACAACTTTAGAAAATGTTAATCTTGCTGGATTTATCTTTGTACCATATGATGATGGTCAGTATAAGATGATGACAACATACTATAGAGGCTTTAATGTACCAGGTTTTACGATGGCTGATCCAGCTATGATGAACCCTGATGCTGAAAACCAAGGGATGATGGCGTTTGTTGATAACAATGGTAACGGCATCTCTGATGGTATGGTTTTAAATCAAAATGTAAGATTAAGAAACATGGGTGATATCGACAGTGCTGCTGTCTCTTTCCTCGTTGATGGAATCGGTGAAGATCTTGGAGATTTTGCTGATGGTGTAAAACTTTTTGCATCACTTGGTTGGTCAAAATCAATGCCTGACAATGCAAGAAAAACATTTAATATGCCAGCAATGAGCCAACAAATTGGTCAAGGTGTTATGGGTATATTACAAACACCGGGTAACACTATGACACAAGAACAAGCGACACAAGCAGTGATAGAAGGCATGTTAACACAATTGTCTGCAGATCCTCAAGCAGCGGCAGCTTTCTTAGTTGACGATGGCATGATGGGTTCTACAGCAGATGAAACTGGTACATCTTACTGGTTAGGTGCTCAATGGCCATGTCTTTTAGCAGATGATGCTAAAGTGGGTGTTGAGTATAACCATGGTAGTAAATACTGGAGACCATTTACCTATGGTGAAGATACACTTGTAGGTTCTAAGTTAGCAGTTCGTGGTGATGCGATGGAAGTATACTGGAGTAAAGAACTTATGAAGTCATTTACGATGCAAGTTAGATATACAAAAATCAACTATGATTACACGGGTAGTCAAGGTTTCTTTGGAGCAAGTGGAGCACCAATGACTATGGATGAAGCTAGAAATATGGGTATGGATCCAATCGAAGAAGCACAAGATATCAGACTTACTTTAAGATATAGATTTTAGTTAGAAGAGTTATCATGATAAGCACCCGCTTATCATGATAAGTTTAGTAGGAGATTTAAATCTCTTATTTTTTCATATCACTTTCGATTTTAGAAACATCAGTCATTCCTAAGTACGTTTGTACTAACTTTCCTTCTTTGTTAAATAATAACATAAATGGTATTTGACCACCCCAGTTAGTATTTGTCTGGATAAATTGAACGAGTTCCATAGCATAGTCAAGATTGACAACTGGATAGTTTATCTTCTTCTCTTTGACAAATGCTTTTAAAGCATCTGGTGTCATCTGCATCTGTACTTGTACTGCTAAAATAACTAAGTCGTCTTTTTGTCTCTTTTGCATCTCTATGAGATGAGGCATCTCACTAAGACAAGGTGGACAATGTGGACCAAAAAAGTTAAGTAAAACAGCTTTGCCTTTAAATTGTTCAAAGTTAAAACCTGTCTCTGTAACCTTCATATCTACTTTTTTATCATGAACAGTAGTTAAATGAATGGTGTTTTCAGGTGTAGCTTCTGCATGTGCCCCTGATATCATCGCTGATAGTACTAGTGGTATTAAAAATCTTTTTTTCATGTTAAAAGCTCCTTTTATTTATATAGACTTTATATCTATGAAAGTTGGTAGTGTAGTATTATATATTTTAAATATGTATTAATCGTGTATGATATATAATGAAAGAAAACAGAAGGTAAACGGTGAAATTAACACATCTGGATGAAAATGATAGACCAAAAATGGTTGATGTCTCTGATAAAAGTGAAACAACAAGGATTGCGATAGCCTCAGGTGAGATATCTATGAGCCAAGAAGCATATGATATGATAGTAAGCAATAAAACAAAAAAAGGTCCCGTACTTCAGACTGCTGTGATAGCAGCGATACAAGGTGCAAAACAGACAAGTACGCTTATCCCTATGTGTCACCCTCTGATGTTGACTTCAGTGAAGTGTGATGTCGCTGAGCTTCCTGAACTCCCAGGGTTTAGGCTGGAAGTGATGGCAAAACTCACTGGTAAGACGGGTGTAGAGATGGAAGCGTTGACGGGTGCGAGTGTAGGGTTGCTTACGATATACGATATGGCTAAAGCGATAGATAAGTCCATGGTTATTTCGGCAGTACAGCTTGAAAGTAAAAGCGGAGGTAAAAGTGGTGACTTTATCCGATGATGTCTGATAAAAAACTAGAGCTTGAGTATCCTTGCAACTGGAATTATAAGGTGATTATCAATGCTCACTGTAACATAAAGCATATCACAAAAAATGTTTTGGGTGATCGTATTTATAAGATAAGCAACTCTAACAATAGTAAAAATAAAACCTATGTGAGTTATAAAGTCTCTTTGCTTGTTCATAGCGATGAAGATAGGGTGACACTTTTTCAAGAGTTTAAAAAAGAGGACTGTGTCAAAATAGTTTTATAGCTATTTTGAAAAGATAAGACCGAAGTTAAGCGTGATAGCTTCTTCTGTCTCAAAATGGTTCTCTTTTCTTTTTCGTACTTGGGGTCTAAGTTCTAGGTATGCCCACTTCTTTAACATATAACGGTATCTAACATGCGCTGAATACTCTTCAGGGCAGTAGTAGCACTTTTCATTCTCCTGGGCTGTATAGGATAGCCAGTACTCAAAAGAGTTTTTTTTGTCTATGGTATGATATAGTTTGGCGATATAGTCTAACTCTGTTGTTTTCTCCACTTTTTTCCAGGTGAGTATAAAATCTTTTTCAAAAATAAAACTATCATTTATCGGTTTGATAAAGTTGAGTGATGTTGAAGCGATAAGTTTTTCATTTAAAAGATATTTGTAGACTTGTGCATCGAAAAATATCATGAAAGATTTGAAGTTAAGATACTTGATAGCACCTACTTTCCCATAAATATCTCCAGGTTTGTTGATACGTGCACCTAATTTTGTATAAAAGTTAAAATAGTCATTTTTGACAAGGTTGTACTTAAATCCTAAGTGTACCTTTTCATCTTCTATCGCACTATCATATTGCTTATCTATGTTTTGGTTAAGTAGTTTAGAATCTGTCTGTTTGTCGATAGTAAATTCAAAACGCTTATTTGTCTTAGGTAAGATGATATTCCCACGGATATAGAGATAGGGCATCAACGTTTCATCTTCATTATGTTTGAATGCTGTTATGATTTGTAAGTTATTTTTATA
>Ga0209633_10006175_pt1 | contig 10296 bp, 11 predicted proteins | sample Cruoilmetagenom1_FD_187290 | JGI IMG/M metagenome (GOLD analysis project Ga0209633, IMG submission 187290) | Oil polluted marine microbial communities from Coal Oil Point, Santa Barbara, California, USA - Sample 1 (SPAdes) (version 2) | ecosystem: Environmental > Aquatic > Marine > Oil seeps ... | reverse complement strand
AATGATCCGGGGCTCTTCATAATGCGTCGTCAGCGCATGCCAGTCGGCCACGAAGAAAAAACAGTCAAACTCCTGCTGCAAGCTGATCCAGTTCTTGAGCACACCGTGGTAGTGACCAAGGTGCAAACTGCCCGTGGGCCGCATACCGGAAAGCACCCGGCTATTCGTATTCAAGCCAGCCAACACAATCTCCTAGTTACCCATAAGCACCAGCAACAGCAGCTGGAACTTTTGCGCGGACAATCCCGACACCGGGACCATCATCGACATAAAAAAACTGATCAGCGGCCACAGAATCATACCCAGAATACCGGTAACCAGCAGACCAATCAGAATAAAGAAGCCATAGGGTTCAATGCGGCTGAACTGGTAGGCCCAGGGACCCGGCAATAAACCGGTCAATACCCGCCCACCATCCAGCGGCGGCAGTGGCAACAGGTTCAGAACCATCAATATGGCATTGATGGTGATGCCTGCCACCCCCATGTAAACCAGTGCGAGACCGTTATCACCCAGCAACAGGCCCAGTCGCAACAACAGCGCCCAGCCAACAGCCATGAGCAAATTTGACACCGGTCCGGCCACGGCAACCAGCGCCATATCGCGTTTTGGCTGACGCAGCTTTTTCCAGTTAATCGGTACCGGCTTGGCATAACCGAAGATAAAACCGGTCTGCAGCAGCAACAGCATGCCCGGTATCAGAATCGTGCCCATGGGGTCAACGTGCTTCAACGGGTTGAGTGTCAACCGTCCCAGCATGAAGGCCGTATCATCACCCAGCTTGCGTGCAATCCAGCCATGCGCCACCTCGTGCACGGTAATACCCAACAGCACCGGCACTATCCAGATGGCAATTTTTTGTACGAGACTGAGATCATGCATCGGCGGAGTATAACCTTACGCCAGGAGCCTGTCCGGGAATTGATTGATCTATTGCGGACAGGCCGCTGATTGATTGCATCAGCTAAACAGCCCCTCATCACTGCCCCGCCCTTTGCGCACGACAGCCATCGAACCATCCACCAGGTCAATCACCGTGGTCGGTTCCAGTCCACAACTTTCGCCGTCAATCACCAGGTCAACGTCACGCTCAAGTCGTTCCCGGATGTCATGGGCGTCAGTCTCGGGGTCTTCCTGTCCTGGCAAAATCAGCGTGGAACTCATCAGTGGTTCACCCAGTTCCTCCAGCAGTGACTGGGCAATCGGGTGGGCGGGAATACGTATGCCGATGGTCTTGCGCTTCGGATTCTGCAGTCGGCGCGGCACTTCATGCGTCGCCTTCAGGATAAAGGTGTATGGACCGGGCGTCAGTGACTTCAGCAAACGATAACCGCTGTTGTCCACTTTCGCATAAGTGGCGATTTCGGACAGGTCACGGCACACCAGGGTAAAATTATGTTTGTTATCCAGGTCGCGAATACGACGAATGCGTTCCATACCCGTCTTGTCGCCCACATGACAGCCAAGCGCGTAACTGGAATCCGTCGGATAGACAATCAGCCCGTCGGCCCGGATGATCTCAACCGCCTGATGGATCAAGCGTGCCTGTGGATTGACCGGGTGAATCTGAAAGAACTGGCTCATAGAATGCTAGTGTGATGCAACCTGTTAAAGAAAGAAATCATTGCCACGGAATCCACGGAAGAACACGAAAGCATTGCCGTTAAGGCATTTATTTTTCCGTGTTTTCCGTGGATTTCGTGGCTATTAAATGTATATAAAACCTGGCATTCAAGCGGTTGATACTGTCGCCGGCCAGCGCTCATTCTCCCAGACGGGCGGGCAACCAGCCGGTAATGGCGGCAGCTGCCCCAGTTTAATCCACGGGTTCTCCGGGCCATGATAATCGGAACCGCAGGAAGCCAGCATATCCTGATTGCGGCACAGTGCGGCCATGGTATTGATATTGTCTCGCGTGTGACTGCCGGAGATAACCTCCATACCTGCACCGCCACATTCCCGGAATTCGTAAAGCAAACGGCGCAACTTGCTGGCCGTCATCCGGTAGCGTGCCGGATGTGCAACCACGGCCAGACCACCGGCACGGTCAATCCAGCTCAAGGCATCCTCAAGGCTCGCCCAGTCACCGGTAACATAACCGGGCTTGTTGTTAACCAGGAACCGCTTGAATACATGCCGCGCAGAAGGGGCGTGGCCCTCTGCCACCAGGTGGCGTGCAAAATGCGTACGGCCGACAATATTCCCCCTGGCCAACCTGCGCGCACCCTCGTAACAACCGGGAAACCCGGCCCTTGCCAGGCGCCGGCCAATCTCCTCGGCACGCCAGTTGCGAAATTCACGCAATCCGGACAGCCCTGTCTGCAGCTCATCACAGGCCGGATCGACGCCCAGGCCCAGCACATGAATCGTCTGTGCTTGCCAGCTAACGGATATCTCCACGCCCGGCACCAGCTGCAAGCCAAGCTGGCACGCAGAGTGTGCCGCCTCCGCAAGGCCGTCCGTGGTGTCATGATCGGTCAATGCCAGCACATCCACCCCGCCGGCATGCGCAGCGGCTACCAGTTCAGCAGGGCTAAGTGAACCATCAGAGGCCAGCGAGTGGCTGTGTAAATCATAGTGAACAGACATCCGGCCTATTCTACAGCAGCTTCCCTGGCAACGCGCCCATTAACCCGGTTATAAACAGGGTTTACACGGTCGCAGCATGCCAGCCAACACGGTAATATAGCCGTCTTATGCAAACACTTACCGGACAAATCCCTGCCATCCAGACAACGATCAAGGGCATCCTGGCAGCCTGCAAGCTGGCCAATGACTCCTCCTCCGCATTGCAGGATGCAGACCTGCCTGTGCTGGAGCAAGCCTTTGAACAACTGGTGGACGTCATCAGCCGTATTGAGTCCGACACGCAAGCGGCTGGCGACACCCGTAGTGGGGACATCTCTGAAATCGGTGAATATGCCCTGCGTTTGCAACAAACACTGTCCGGGACAGCAGAAAAACTGGGATTGGCCGGGCAGAAGCAGCCGCTGGCAGACCTGACCATGAACCTTACCCTGTGGATAGCCGGTCACGATGGTCAGATAGAGACGCTGGAACCCGTCGTGGATGCGCTGGCACTGACAGCCAATACGACGCAGGAGCCACGGCAACTTGCTCAGCTCAGCAGCGTCATTCAACAGATTATCAGGGCTGTTGCCGCGCCCATCAGCCAGGACCTTGAAAAGATGAACCCCGGACGGCCATGGCGGGTGTTACTGCTGAACCATGGCATTGTCGCCACGCGCAGCCACAATACCGATTTAATGGAAGCGGCCTTTACCCTCCTGACGAGCAAGCTGCCGGAAGACGCAAGCCGTTTCTTCGATGAGGGCATGCAACAGATGGAAGCACTGGATTACCCGCCCCGGGTCCGCGAAATTATGGAGAAATATCACCGCGAATGGCCGGTCAACCGCTCCCTGCACTGAATTCACGGGTGACCCCGTCGCAGGGAACTATTAGCATCAGAGCTATCTAAAGACACTACCGGGTTTCAACCACCGACCAAAAAGACTATTATTCGGCACCTTTCAGAGGCGCCGCCTCTTTATATCCACTCATTCATACTCAGGAAAGCGACGACCAGACACCACCATGAAGTTTCTATTTGACCTGTTTCCCATTGTACTGTTTTTCGTGGCCTACAAGATGTACGACATCTATGTCGCCACCGCCGTTGCCATTGGCGCCGCCTTTGTGCAAACCGGCCTGTTCTGGATAAAAAACCGCAAATTTGAAAAAATGCACGTAATCACACTGGCGATCCTTGTTGTCTTTGGCGGCCTTACCCTGATTCTGCGCGACCCGGTGTTTATCAAGTGGAAACCGACCGTTGTGAACTGGTTGTTTGGTGCGACCTTCCTTGGCAGCCGTTTTATCGGTGACAAGACCCTGGTGGAGCGCATGATGAGCCACGCCATCACTGCCCCGGTACCGGTCTGGCATCGGCTTAACTGGGCATGGGTACTATTCTTCATCAGCATGGGCATCCTCAATATCTACGTGGCCTACAACTTCAGTGAAGAAACCTGGGTGAATTTCAAGCTCTTCGGCATGATGGGACTGACCCTGGTATTTGTGTTCGGCCAGGCCTTTTACCTCAGTCGTTACATGGAAATAGAAGAAAAAGAAACCGAAAAGGAAGCCAAAGAGGAAAGCGAATAATGCTGTACGCCATCATCAGCCAGGACACGCCGGACAGCCTGACCGGGCGGTTGCAGGCACGTCCTGCGCACCTGGACAGGCTGGAGCAGTTAAAAGCGGCCGGCCGGCTGGTGCTTGCCGGGCCACACCCAGCCATCGACAGTCCGGACCCGGGAGATGCCGGCTTTAGCGGCAGTCTGGTGGTGGCAGAGTTTCCCTCGCTGGAAGACGCACAGGTCTGGGCAGACGCCGACCCCTATAATGCTGCTGGCGTATACCAGCAGGTCACTGTCAAACCCTTTAAAAAGGTGTTGCCCTGATGTCTGCCGAACGTATTGAAATGATCCGCGAACGCCTGACCACTACCCTGCAACCGGCGGAACTCGAAATCATCGATGAAAGCGCAAAGCATGCCGGTCATGCGGGTGCTGCCAGTGGCGGCGGTCACTTTATAGTCAACATCGTCGCCACTGCATTCAACGACAAAACCCTCATCCAGCGCCACCGCCTGGTCTATGATGCACTGGATGACATCATGCATCGTGAAATCCACGCTCTCAGTATCCAGGCCAAAACGCCGGAAGAATCCTGATCCACCAACCCGAGAAGGTACTATTAAATGAAATATCCTCACTATCTGGCATTAATTGCATCACTGGCTGCAGTAACCGGTTGCGACCAGCTTCAGTCATCCGCTGGAACCGGAGACAGCAACATTGCAGTAGCTGCCGAGACAGCGGTTGTTGAAGGTGTCGTTATCGCCACCGTCAACGGTCAGCCAATCACACAGGCCGAGCTGGATGTTTACAGCAGCCAGCGCAAGTCACCGTCCAAGGCACCTGAAGCCAACAGCAAGGAGGTCATTATGAAAGAACTGGTCTCCCTGGAACTGATGAGGCAGGATGCCGCCAAGCAGGGGCTGGAGAAAAAACCCGAGGTCATTGCAACCCTGGCCCAACAACAGCGTACAGCCCTGGCCGGTGCAGCCATCCAGAACTACATGACCAGCAACCCGGTATCTGACGAGGATGCAAAGAAGGTGTACGACGAACAGATGGGCAAAGCGGGCAAGGAATTCAAGGCCCGGCATATTCTCGTCAAGGAACAGGAAGAAGCTGAAGCCATCATTAAACTGCTGGACAGTGGCAGCGACTTTTCCGAACTTGCCAAGGAGAAATCAACAGGTCCGTCAGGCGCCAGCGGCGGCGAGCTTGGCTGGTTCGGCGAAGCCCAGATGGTAAAACCGTTTTCAGAGGCAGCGGCGCAACTTGAAAAGGGACAGTACACCAAGGCCCCGGTACAAACACAGTTTGGCTGGCACGTTATCATCCTGGATGACAGCCGCGAAACCACGCCACCACCTTTCGATGACGTAAAAGACCGTATAAAAATGCTGCTTGTAAATCAGCAAATGCAACAGCATGTTGAAGCCATGCGCAGTACTGCAACCATCGAAATCAAGTAGTTAATCCCGAGGCTGTCGACTGGCAGGAAACACGCCAGCCGACAGCCTTTTCAGGGCCTGGCAAAGCCAGTGAGCCACTCTCAACAACCGGTAACCAGACCTGGATACGGGTACATGCCTGACTGGAACTGATAACACTAAGGCAGCTGTTTTGTGCCGGGACCAGTAGTTCGCAGATTTCCTCGCCCTCCGCACCCGTACTCCTGGCCATGGCCGACACTCTGCCCAGCAAAGCCGTAACAGCTTCAGGCAATGGCTCCTGCGGCAACCGGAACGTGTATTGCAAATAACGTCCTGCCTGTAGCCAGCTCGGTTGCTGTTCGGTTACGCGCATGTCGGTCACCTCAAGCTCTATCGCCTGGGCCGGGGCTGCAGCCCTGAATATTGCCAGCAGCCTTGCCAGCAATGGCAAGACCTGATCGCCCGGAAATTCCACATTGCCATCATCAGCCGTGAGCATGTTATTGCTGTTCACCAGGGTGACAAGATCTTCCAGTTCCTGCGACAGTAACCGCAGGGTAAGCGGTAACGCTCCCAGGAAATGCCAGAGACCCGGCGCATCACCTGCATACTGCAGCAGGCTCAAATCCCCATCCTGCTCCCTGCCTGTCTCTGGCGGTAGCTTGTCCAGCCCTGCCCCAGGAGCACGTGCGTCCTTCAGCACGGTTCCGCCCGGCAAGCAGACCGGCGCCTGCAGCACAGCAACCAGTGCTTCAAGAAAAGCCGACAGCGTCTGCGGACCCGCAACAAAATCTGCAGAAACATCACCCAGCGCGTCAGCAAGGGCAACCACCCCGCCAGCAGCAGCAGAACCCGGAAACAGGGACGAGAATGCCTGTCTGTTGTGCGCCGCCAGCGTTACGCGGTGATCTTCAGGCACCCCGCCCAGTAATCCGACAGCAAGACCAAGATGCGACTTAAGCAGCCGGGAAAAATTATTATAAAATGCAGATAAATCGTCTGCATCCGAAGCCTTGTTTACCAGCAGGCATAGCTCGCCGGAAAACCCGTTCAGCTGCAGCACCCGCAGCAGGGCAAAGCCTTCAACCTGAGACCGGGACTCGGGAGTCACGACTAATATAACGACGGCAGAGGCCTTGCAACACGCCAGCAATGAACGCGCATCCATACCCGAAGTATCAATCAGGAAATCATCATAACCATCCTGCACATCGATATTTCTCATGCAATGTGAACGCTGTTCGGCACCGACATCCGGCCACTGCCGCATGGGCAGCTTGCAGGACAGAATATCAATACCCTGGTAACCCCGGCGTATGATTCCGTACTCGTCACTGTCCTCTGCCCGCCGCAGCAGCGCCTCCGGCCGCTGCAGCTCAAGCAGCTCATCAATAGCAGAGATTTGTCCGGGATCATGGAACACGCCCGCAAGGCGTCCCCGCCGCACCAGTTCCAGCGCGAGGTTAATCGCCAGGTGTGTCTTGCCCACCTGCGCCAGGCCACTGGTAATCGTCGTTATTCTTGTCATGACTGCCTGCCGTACGCCACCGTTCATGGTATGTGATGGGTAAAGCGCGCGTACCCATCAGGTTCAACTACTGCATTTGTTCGTCGATTTCCCGACGTCGCCGCTCACTGGCCGCGCCCACGATGTCTTCAACACCTTCAGCCTTGTTAATCGTATTGACTTGCTCTGTCCAGACATGCTCCCCGTTGTCTGTGCCGTCGGCGGTTTCCCCGCCCCCGGAACAGGCGGCCAGAGGCAACAACAGGCACGCAAACAAATATTTTTTCATAACAACCTTTCTTCCCATGATGAATAACTACTGCACGTGGCGCTTGCCGGATAACCACGCCTGCATTTCCTGCAGCATAACCGGCCTGCCCACATAATACCCCTGACAGAAGTCACAACCCATCTCTTTCAACATCTCGAATACCTCAGCGGACTCAACACCTTCTGCGGTGACAGAGAGGCCGAGGCTGTGCGCGAGATCAATCGTCGCCCTCACAATCGAGGCATTTTCCTCGTCGCTGTCCATATCGATGACAAAGGATTTATCTACTTTCAGTGTATGTACGGGCATGCGCTTGAGATGGAGCAGCGAAGAATGACCGGTACCGAAATCGTCAATGGACAACTTCACACCAACGGAAGCCAGCTGATCCAGCGTCTTGATAACCTGGTTCGGATCCAGCATAACCCCGGTTTCTGTTATCTCAAGCAACAGCGCCGCGGGCATAAGCTGGTGGCGCTCGAGTACACTGTGGATTTTTTCAATCAGGTTGGAGTCATGCAGATTGTGCATGGAGAGATTTACACCTATACACAACCCGGGATTATCCAGCTGCATGACAGCCAGATCCCGGCAGGCATTCTCAACGACCCATTCCGACAGCTGCCCGATCAAACCACTCTGTTCTGCAACGCGAATAAAAATCTCTGGCATGAGAACCTTGCCATCCGGCTGTCGCCAGCGTACCAGTGTTTCTATATAGCTGACCCTGCCTGTCTTGACGTCAATCACGGGCTGATAAACAAGGTACAGGTCATTCTGTTCAATGTCCTCGTTCAGAACACCGTCCAGGCTCATTCTTGCGAGTGCAGCATCATCGGTTGTCGACGGATCATAGATGGCATAGCCCTGCCTGCTCTCCTTCGCCGAATACATTGCGTAATCCGCATTGCGTAACAGCGTATCAACGTCATCGCCATGTTCCGGCATCAGCACTATACCGACCGAAACCGACGCCGTAAGCTTGTGCCCCTCCACCTCGAATTCGCTGTCCATTGACTGGATGATTTTTTGTGCGACCTGTTTTGCCTGATCCAGATCGGCATCCGGAAGAATGACAACAAACTCATCACCGCCAAGTCTTGCCAGGGTGTCAGATTCACGCACTTCACCCGCAATCCGCCTGACAACATCCTTAAGTAACAAGTCACCCGTGTGATGTCCCAGTAAATCATTGACATATTTAAAGCGCACCATGTCCATCAGCAACACGGCTGCGTGACCCGGGGTCCTGCGAAACTCGACGATCAACTGCTTCAGACGGTCTTCCAGGAGAGCCCGGTTGTATATGCCTGTCAGGGGGTCCCGGATGGCCATATCATGCAATGTTTCATACAGCTCACCGAGCGCATGAAAACTCACCGGCCGGTCCTTTTCAGAACCGGATAACTCGCCGGATTCATCCTTGCGAGCAGCCCACTCATTCATTAACTGGTAACTGAGATCACGCAAGGGTTTCAATACCGAGTACTTGACCAGCAACAGGGCAAGCACGACGGTCGCAAGAATTATCAATGCAACAATCAACAGCATGCGATTATTGGTTTTGTCAATCTGCATCGCCAGACTGTCCGCATTCCGTAATGCCGCTATTTTCAACGCCGGACGGGACTCGTTGTCCAGTAATATATAACCCGCCTTCACATCATGCGCTTCACTATCGACCGTCCAGTCCGGCGTAACAGACAATACGGTGTCGTCAGGAAGACTGATGCGAACCGGCATCTTGAGGCGGCTGCCGATCCTGGAAATTTTTGGCACCGGATCGGTAATAACCTGGATATAGCCGGTGGGCACCAGGCCTCCTGCCGGAGCCATGCTTGCCAGATAGGGTTTCCCGCCAAACAGACAAAGCTCATAGAGCGGCCTGAGACGCTGCGCACCCTGACGCAGTTTCAGCCTGGCAACCAGATCAGGGCAAATAATGCCGCCCGTATCCTCCTTGCGGGACGACGTACCTGCCAGACTGAAATCCCCGTCAAAGGCATACAGTTCAACCAGGTTTACCGCATTGGAGGTTACGGGAGCCTGCCGGAACTGCGTATCCAGCACGGCAGATACAGCGCGCGTATCGCCGGCAGCAAATGGCCGCCTGAAACTGTCCAGCCCCTGAATCCGCAGTCCCAGACGCCGGGCACCCTTTGCCTCGTCAGACAGAATATCCGCTGATTCTGCCGCTATCAGCTGGGTCATGTACTGACGCTGAAAATTAAAGGCCAGTTCACGATAGGTGCGGGCATTCACATAGACTGTGACAGCACTGATCACCCCCAGCAAAATAATCGCCAGGATCAGAGCAGACAACAGGTTAACATTCAGCCGTTTCATTATTCAGTTCAACCAGCAAACATCCACAGACCGCAGGATGTGCTGAGCTTGCGAAGCTTCCGCATCCTGCTTACGCCCCTCACCTACGATGTACAGGGATGTACAAGTATCACGAGAGGGCATGATGCCCGTAGTGACCATCCTTGCAGGCGAAGCGCATCAATCACAACAAGAATAGCTCACTTAATCAGATCATACCTGCTATCAATTCCAGACACTCCGCCTCATCAAGGACTGTCACGCCCAGTTTCAGCGCCTTGTCGTGCTTGGAACCAGGGTTCTCACCGACCACCACATAATCGGTCTTTTTCGAAACACTACCCGACACTTTTGCACCCAGCGCCTGCAGCTTTTCCTTCAGCTCGGTACGTGGCATGGAGAGTGCGCCTGTCAGCACGAAGGTCTTGTCCGCCAGCGGCTGTGTACGGCGATTTTCGACAGCTGGCCAGCTGACGCCAGCCTCGCGTAATTTTCCGATCACATCGCGATTGTGCTGTTCCCCGAAGAAATCAATAATATGTTGCGCCACGACCGGACCGATGTCATGAATCGTCTCTAGCGTCTCTATATCGGCCACCATCAGCGACTCAATCCCGCCAA